>Ga0209211_10001261_pt1 | contig 48563 bp, 39 predicted proteins | sample RifGroA2_FD_183992 | JGI IMG/M metagenome (GOLD analysis project Ga0209211, IMG submission 183992) | Groundwater microbial communities from Rifle, Colorado, USA - Groundwater A2 (SPAdes) (version 2) | ecosystem: Environmental > Aquatic > Deep subsurface > Groundwater | place: Rifle, Colorado...
TCCGGTCTTTACTCGTTGTCAGAAACCATTCTTTCCCCGGCAGATTGGACTGGCTCGCAAGCAATTGTTTGTAACGGTAACGGGGATAACGACCCCTTCGGTTCTGTTGCGAGTCCGTTTGAATTCACGCTTAACCCGGGTGAGAGTATGAGCTGTGCAGTCAATAATACGCAGGACGCTCTTATAACCGGCAAGAAATTTGAAGATATGAATGCGGACGGAATTGAAGGAGAAGATTCGGGTATTGAGGATTGGACAATTACTGCAACGCGACAAGACAATCCGGAAACCGAAGATATTGAGAGCGGTAGTTATGAGGCGACAACAGATGATGAAGGCGATTATACTCTGCGAGTCCCGCCGGGCACATATAAAATTTGCGAAACATTTCAGGAGAATTGGTATCAATCGTATCCGACTTTAAGCATTGCGGGCGCAGTTTCTTGTGATGTTGATGAGTATGGGTATGAATTAACAGTCGCGGCCGGAGACAATATCAACGGCAAGGACTTCGGTAACTATCAAAATGGTTCCATCTCCGGATACAAGTGGGAAGACAGCGATGCTGACGGCGAACGGGACGAAGGAGAGAGTGCGCTTGATGAGTGGACTATCTTCTTGGATTTAAATGACAACGGCGTTCTTGATGAGGACGAGCCGTATCAAGAAACAGGTGACGAAGAAGAGGGCTTCTACTATTTTGGAAACCTTGCGCCGGGAACATATATTGTTCGCGAGGTATCTGAAGACGGATGGATGCAAATATTCCCCGGTACCGATACTAATTACAAACATACCATAGTGGTCACTTCCGAAGAAGAAAGTAACAGGAACTTCGGCAACTTTGAATTAGTGGATATTACCGGATTCAAATGGGATGATAGAAACGGAGATGGCGCGTGGCAGAAATCGTGCGAAGAGGAGGGGTGCATCGCGGAGCCGGGGAAAGATGATGTTATCGTGGCTCTTGGCCGTCAGAATGGAGAACCAAAGCAGGAAGATGGACATGAAACTATTCCCATTGAAATTATTGCCATGGATTTGACTGGGGAACGCGGCGATTTTGTTTTTCCCGATGTCGGTCCAGGCCGTTATAAACTTTTTGAAGAAAAAAAGAGTGGCTGGACGCCAACCACCCCGGCTCAACGCGCAGATTCATTTTTTGACATTACCTATGATATGGCATCTATCGGAGACCCTGACTTTGATCTTTTGCGCGTTACGGGAAACCCCGACTTTGACCTCTTGCGCGATTCCTTCTTTGATGTATTCGTAGAATTGAGCGGACAGAATGTAAATCAGAGCGAAGCGACACAGGATTCAATCACAACCATTCCAAGCGTTCCGCTTGAGTTCGGCAATCATAAATTGCTTGTTATCAGCCAGGAGGCGGTAATAGCGGCTGAGCAAGCTTCAACCGAACAAACTTCAACCGTGATTACCTGGACGACGGATTTTCCGGGAACGAGCCGTGTTGTGTATGATACCGTTTCGCATCCGGTGCTTGGTTCCGCGCCGAATTACGGGTACGCGAATTCTACGGCGACTTTTGACGAAAGTCCTAAGGTGCAAAATCATAGCGTTACTATAAGCGGTCTTACTCCGGGTACGACATATTATTACCGCGTTGTTTCCGCGGCGTCACCTGAATCGGTTAGCGGTGAGGGAAGTGTTACAACCGCAACTCCGCCCGCCTCTTCCGGTTCGTTCGGTGGAGGTGGTGGTGGCGGTGGAGGCGGAGGTGGCAATCCGGAATTATTCGCGTTAAGCGGTGGAAGCCCGTATCCATTTGTAACAACTACTCCGCCGGCCTCAACGCCTCCCGCGCCTCCGCCTGCGCAAATAACCTCTTCCGAAGATTCAGCGCCAACTAATCAAGAAATTCCGTTATCGTCGCCAACATTGCCGTCTTCAACTTTAGCGCCATCTTCCTCCGAGCTGTCGATAGCTTTGCCACAGCAATCTCAAGTTGGCGAAACAGTGGAAGAAGTGCCATCCGGCGATTTCTTGGCTTTCGGTATTGAAACAGCGCAATCAGTAGAACAACAAACACCACCGCCAGTTGGCGACGGGCAAGTTTCAGAAAATCAGGGAAACACTTTTATGGCCGCAACTATCGGAGTTTTAAGCTTGGGCACTGAAAGCAGGATTCTTGCGTTTCTTATTGGAACGTCGGCGTTGATTCTCTTGGGATTCGGAATCTATCACCTTAGGCGCGTTTTTTAAAGGTAACGAAAGCAAATGAAAATCTAAAAAGAAGTCCCGATCTTCTTCAAAGAAAACCGGGACTTCTTTTTGTTTTAAGCCGCTTTGAGATTTTACTTCAAGGATATAAAAATGATTGTCAACAATTACAAAAATAGCATCATCCGGGAGTAATTTCTTTGATATAAATTTTTTATAATTTGTGCCCTCGATTTTAAGAAATTTTAGGTATTACTATTTTCAAACATTCTATCTCGTTCATAAATAAATTCAGTAGACGCCGCCGCTCACTCTCTGTACGGGAAGTTTTATAAAATAAAACAGTCCCGCTGAAAGCGGGGCTGTTTTTTGAATAATCTATACTACTTTAGCCGCTTCTTCGGCGGTCGTGATTCCGGCCAGAATTTTTTCTACGGCGTCTTGTTTAAGCGTTTTCATTCCCGCGCCTTCTACGTATTCTTCCAAAGAGCGCATCGGCGCTTTTTCCACGATAAGCGATCTTAGGCCGTTATCAAATTCAAATACTTCAAAAATTCCTACTCTGCCGAGAAACCCGGTCTTTTTGCATTTGTCGCAGCCTTGTCCGCGGACAAATCTTGAAGGCGTATTTTCCAGCCCGAAATATTTCAAATATTCCGATCCGGGGCTATACACGATTTTGCAATCCGGACAGACTTTTCTTACGAGGCGTTGGGATATAACCCCGTTTAAGGAATAGGCAATAAGGCTCCGTTCCACTCCCATGTCCAGAAGCCGTGCTATGGTTCCGATAACGGTATTGGCGTGCACTGTTGAAAAAATTATTTTTCCGGCTAAGGACGAACGAATGGCGTTTTCGGCGGTTTCACCGTCACGTATTTCTCCGATCATCATGGCATCGGGGTCTTGTCTCAGAATTGAGCGCATTCCTTGGGCGAAATCAAAACCCTGTCCGGGATTGACTTGAACCTGCCGCACACCCTCAAGAAAAAGTTCTACGGGGTCTTCAAGAGTAATAATATTTTTTTCATCGCTTTTAATTTCTCTCAAGATTGCGTACAGGGTAGTCGTTTTTCCGGCACCGGCCGGTCCCGTGATAAGCACCATTCCGTAGGGTCTCGTAATCATTTTTTTGACAGTTGAGAAAATATTGTTATTCAGGCCGAGATCTTTTAATGAAATAATCATTTCTTCGCGGTTGAGAATTCTTAAGACAATCGCCTCTCCGCTGATAGTCGGGAATATAGAAACGCGCACGTCAAGAGGGCGTTTTCCGATATCAAGGATGATGGCCTCTGCTTTGGCCGGCGATATTTTTTCTTTCTCTCTGATTTTTTCATAAGCGGATTTGGCAAATAAGCGGGAAGTTACATCGGGTACGAGGCTTTCCGGAGTTTTTTCTTTTTTCTTTTCATAAATTTCTTTGGACAACTGAATGGCAAATCGGAAATGGCCGTCTTTGGGAATGTTGTGCCTGGTAATGTCAAGGTTGGACATAACCTTTATTTTAACAAGAATTCTTTCCATTTCTTCAATGGGCAGAGATCCTCTGTCCTGCAAAATTCCGTCAATTCTGAATCTTATTCTGATATTTCCGAGGTACGGCTCAATATGAACATCTGACGCCCTTTCGGCCACTGCTTGGGTAAGAATGCTTGTTATAAAATCTTCTATTTCTGCTTCCTCGTCATTTAATTGTTCATCGTTTTTAGCCATAGGACTTTATTATAGCATTTTAACAGTTTTTTTCGATGTAAAACTTATCCACACACAGTTTTTTAAATCTTAATATCTTCCGCCGACAGACCGTCCGAAAACTGCTAAAAAAGCGCTTTTGTCATTTTGAGTCCTTCGGTCGTCATTCTGACCCTGAGCCATGCGAAGGGGAAGAATCTCAGGATAAACCCTGTGGTGAGTTTATCGAATCCATCCGCGAAGAATCTCGTGTTTAAACCAATCTTGAATGGCAGAGATTCTTCACAAAGTTCAGAATGACGGTTTTCGGACGGTCTGGGTGGAAAATCCTAAACAAATTTTATAGCTTATTAAGTGAATTAAGCGGGTTAAGCAAGTTAAGCTTAATTTACTTAATTTACTTAACTTGCTTAATATGCCGGATTGTTTAGATTTTAATTTTTATAGTTTAAGATTTTTAACGATATGATATAATACGAATATGCCTTTTTTATTAAAAAGCTGGGTTTTGATTGCCGTTATTGCTTATTTTTTCCATGCCGCAACGGCGATAATTGATAAGTTTTTGCTGGAAAAAAGAATTTCCCATCCTTCAACCTACGCGTTTTGGGTCGGCATTTTCGGAATTTTTGCTTTACTACTGGCGCCCTTCGGTTTTTTTATACCAGCATTGAAAGAATTTTTATTTGCAACTATTTCCGGATTTTTGTCTGTTTTGGCTTTTTATTCCTTTTTTGTGATTCTTCAAAAAAACGAGGCATCGCGTATCGCACCGGTTATCGGCGGATTCAGTCCCATATTTGTTTTGCTCTTGTCGCGGATTTTTTTGGGTGAGAGTTTAGGATGGATGGAATTAATGGCTTTTTTATTTCTTATCGCCGGAGGAGTTTTAATAAGTCTGGCTATCAAGGTGGACGGCATCCGCGTGCAAAAACCGGAAACAAAAAAAATATTTTTTATCACTCTGCTTTCCGCTTTTCTTTTTGCTTTAACTTATGTTTTATTCAAAGCCGCAACCAACCACACCCCGTTTATAAACGCTTTTATTTGGTCGCGCCTTGGCGGATTTATCGCTGCCATTTTGTTTTTATTTGGAAAAGAGTCAAGGTACGATATTTTGAATTCTTCGCGGCTTCAGGCCATAACTTCCACCGGAGCCTTTTTTATGCTTAATAAATTTTTGGGGGCAACCGGTTTTTTCCTGCTTGATTATGCCATATCCATAGGCAGGGTAAGCATTATTAACGCCATGCAAGGCGTAGAATACACTTTGATTTTTATTTTTGCGGCATTGCTTTCCAGAAAATATCCGAAAATTCTGGCGGAAGATTTCAGGCGCCCGGCCCTTTACCAGAAAAGTATCGGGATAGTGCTGGTGGTATCGGGGCTAGCGTTGTTGGCGTTGGGATAATACGGGTTAAATTCAAAATCCCAATATTAAAATCCCAAATAAATTCAAAATTAAAATATCAAAATATTTTATTTTTTGGTTATTTGGATTATTTGGAATTTTGGATTTGGGATTTATAAATTATGATTAATAAGGTTAAACTGTGGCTGGTTGTATTTATTTTGTTGTTGTTCGGTGCTTTTTTATGGTACCTTTCCCGCCCGTTTCCCGCGCCGCAACAAATGCGGTACGGCGTTACTTTCTCTAAGCCATTTGCTGAAAAATTGGGACTGGATTGGAAGGCGCTTTATGCCGCTCTTCTTGATGATTTGGGGGCAAGAAAATTAAGATTACCCGCTTATTGGGACGAAATTGAAACGCGGGAGGAAAGTTTCGATTTTGATGATTTATGGTGGCAGGTTCGGGAGGCGGAAAAAAGGAATGCGGAAATAATTCTGGCGGTCGGCAGAAAACTTCCGCGCTGGCCCGAATGCCATGAACCCGGTTGGCTCAACAACCAACAATCAGCCGCTAACCACCAACCACAGAACAAAGAATATAAACAACAAAAATTATTAAAATATATAGAAGAAACAATAAACCGTTTTAAAAATTATGAAAGCGTCAAATACTGGCAGGTAGAGAATGAACCGTTTTTGCCGTTTGGGGAATGCCCCGAATTTGATAAAGAATTTTTGGAAAGGGAAATTGAGCTGGTTCGTTCGCTTGATCCGTCGCGCCCGGTTTTAATTACCGATTCAGGAGAATTGGGCAGATGGATACCGGCCGCGTCAAGGGCCGATATTTTCGGGACAACAATGTATTTTCAGATTTATAATAATTGGATTGGCCAGTTCCGTTATCCCATCGGCCCAGGATTTTTCAGGGCCAAGTCAAGATTAACTGATTTTATTGCCGGTAAAAAACCGAAAATAGTTGTGGAATTTCAAATGGAACCCTGGAATCCGAAGCAAATTTATGAAACGGCTTTGGAAGAGCAATTGGCGGTTTTTCCCGAATCGGAATTTGAGGAGCGCGTTGAATTTGTCAAAAAAACAGGATTTGATACGATATATTTTTGGGGGGCAGAGTGGTGGTATTGGATGGGGCAGAAGCATAATCAGTGGGGATTTTGGGACAAAGCCAGGTTATTATTTCAAAATTCCAAACAATAAATATCAACAAGTATCAATAAGTATCAATTAATATCTGATATTGATGGATATTTGCTTCGCGATATTTATTGATATTCATCGTTTTTTAATTTATAATAATGTTATGGTAGATATTCCCATTCGTATAACCCAAAAAGTGTTGATTATTGAAGACGATCAGGATTTGGCAAAGATGTATAAAAACCATCTGGAAGGGGTCGGGTGTCAAGTTTTGCACGTGGACGACGGCCGGAAAGGTTTTGAAACCGCGAAAGCCGAAAAGCCCGATGTGATTTTGCTTGATTTGCGCTTGCCGGGAATGTATGGCATTGATGTTTTAAAACTGCTGAAAGGCGACCCTGATACAAAAAAAATAGTTGTTTTTGTGTTAACCAACATGCTTTATCCGGACGAAAGAGAAAATATTAAAGATTTGGGGGCTGTTGATATTTTCATTAAGGCCGAAACGACCCCGGGAAAAATCAGTGATTTGATAAAGCAATATTTTGCTAAATAAAACCCTAAATCCTAATATTTTCCTCCGAAGGCGGATTCACCTCTGGCGGAAAATCCTAAACAAATTACAATTTTAGCTTTTTAAGCGAGTTAAGCTTAATTTACTTAATTCACTTAACTTACTTAACAGGCTATTTACGTTTAGAATTTAGGATTTCGAATTTAGGATTTATCGAATAAATATGTCTAATATAATTATATATACAACACCAAGTTGCGTTTACTGCAAAATGGCCAAGGAGTTTTTTAAGGATAATAATGTTGCATATAAAGAATTGAATGTGGCGGTTGATGAAAAAGCCCGCGATGAAATGGTTCAGAAATCGGGACAACTTGGGGTTCCGGTTATTGAAATTGACGGAAAAATCATAGTCGGTTTTGACAAGCCGAAACTTTTTGAATTACTCCAAATAAAATAATGAAGAAGCGGCGCGTGATAGTTATTATGGGAGGACCCTCGTCTGAGCACGGGGTTTCTTTAAATACCGGAAAAGAAGTTATAAAACATTTGGATAGGAATAAATATGAAGTAGATTCAATTATAGTTCCCCGAAAAGGAAATTGGTTTTTCCCTAGGGCAAGAATGAATGGCGCTGTTGTTTTTATAGCCATGCATGGTGAATTTGGCGAGGACGGCATCCTGCAGGGATTGCTTGAATCATCCCGTCTTCCTTATACCGGTTCCGGCGTTTTGGCGAGCGCCTTGGGAATGGATAAGCTAAGACAAGCTGTTTTATTTCGTCAGGCGGGCCTTGTGGTTCCGGAATTTGCCGTAATAAAAAAACAGGATTGGTTGTCTGACAAAAGCCGCGCGGTTTTAAGAATCACCGGCGGTTTTTCATTCCCTCTGGTTATTAAACCGGCCAATCGCGGTTCCAGCGTCGGAGTGTCAATTGTTAAGAAAAAAAACGGACTTAGAAATGCGTTAAATTCCGCTTTTTCGTATTCCAACAGCGTTTTGGTCCAGAAATTTATCCGCGGGAGGGAAATGACCTGCGGAGTGGTAGAAGGTGCAACTGGAACGTTGTTGCCCTTGCCCCCGGTTGAGATTCTGACAAAAGCAGGAACTTTCTACGATTATCAATCAAAATACGCGGATGGGGGAAGTAAACATATCATACCACCCGGAAACGTACCGGAAATCCTTATTAAAAAAATACAGGATGCCGCCCGCCTCACCCATAACATTATTGGCTGCCGGGGAATGTCTAGAACAGACATTATTTTATCTGCAAACGGCAAAATTCATATCCTGGAAATAAACACCTTGCCGGGCATGACTTCAACCAGCTTGTTGCCTGAATCGGCAAAAGCCGCGGGAATCGGTTTTTCCGAACTTCTTGATTTGATGATTGAGTCGGCTTTGCGAAAACAGCAAACAACTTAATTTTTTCCTGCCCATTTTCCTCTTGAGGTATTGTATTTTTTAGAGAGTTTATGATATGCTTGCATAGGTTCCTCAAAAACATGGAGGTGGTCCATGGCAAAGCATGAGGAAATCTCTCTTTTTTTTGGGATTTCGCCGTCGCTTGTTGAGCTCAATGAAATTTTGAAAGTTGATAACGACCTGATTTTATTTGACCAAAGCGGAATTGAAGAGATTTTACCGGACCGGCCGCCTTTTTTAATCTTAAAGAAAGCGGCAGTGTTTACCAATAAGAACGGCAACAAATCAATTGTTTCGCTTTCTGAAATAACGCGCGAGGATTGCGCCGGACATATTCCTGAAGAACTCATGACGCCGCTTATTCTTTTTTCCAAGGCGCTTGCCCTTACCGGCAGATTTCTCGCCGCCTTCTTAAACGGCGGAAATAATGTTGTTGCCGAAGTCATTAAAACCGGACCGGTTGAGTCGCTCCTGGGCTTTTCCGACCTGCGCTATACCCGGCCGCCTGTAAACGCTCTTTCGTATGCTGAAGTAATTTCAGTTAAAGGACGGCGCGTTATCAAGGCAACTATGAATACTCAAACATGGATAGTGGCCGGAGATCATTTCGTACCTGCGGGTAAAATAAGCGGGCTTGAATATGCAATTATTCCGAAACAGCTTCTGCTTGCCGCCCTCAGACAATGAACAAACAGGGCGGGTTTGATACTCCGCCTTTTTATATTATAATGAATAGTATGAACGACTATCGTATTGTTATTCTTGCCACAGTCGTATTTATCGTGGCGTGGCTTTCCATTATCTCCTACCGGAAGACAAGGGACCGTATTGCCTTCAGTGCCTTTGCCGGGTCGATTGCGTTTTGGGCCCTCTCTCTCACCTTTTTTTATTTTGCCGAAAACGGGCCTTTTTTGGATTTTTGGGGGCGGTTAGTATATATATCCGGAGGATTTATTGCCTTCCTTTTTTTGCGTTTTGCCCTTTTGTTTTCAGGTAAAAAACTGCAGACCATTTCAAGCATGCTCCTGGCTCTTCCTTGGGCCTTCCTTGCCTATCTTTATTTTTTCACACCGTTCCTTATTAAAAAGATTCTTTTATTTGGTCTGGTAAAGGGATTCGCCTACGGACCGTGGCATCTGCTTTTTGATTTATATTTCGGGTCATATTTCATTTTAGGTTTTATCGTGCTTGCACGGGCGTTTCGCGCTGAGGATGACCGGAACAAAAAATTACAATTCGTTTTTATAATTACCGGTACGCTTATCGGTTTAATCCTGTCGGCGTCAACAAATATTATCATGCCGTGGTTCAACCGGTTTGAACTCTTTGGGCCGGGCCGATCGGCGTTGCCATTTGGGCGGGAATTCTTACATACGGAATTATGCGCCATCACCTTTTAAATATCCGGGTTATCGCAACGGAAATATTTGCAAGCATCATGTGGATTTTCCTTTTTGTGAATGTTTTTATCTTTAGTAGCATTAAAGAATTATTATTCAACATTTCTGTTTTTATCGTTACGCTTCTTTCAGGCATTTTTCTTATACGAAGCGTCGTAGGGGAAGTAGAACAGAAAGAAGAGCTTGAGCGCCTTAGCAACAGCCTGTCCCATGCCAACGAAGAATTAAAACGGCTGGATGAAACCAAGTCGGAATTTATTTCCATCGCCTCGCACCAATTGCGTTCTCCCCTAACGGCCGTGAAAGGATACATTTCCATTCTGCTTGAAGGTACTTTCGGCCGTTTAACCGCCGGACAAATTGAGGCTCTTCATAAAATTTTTGTTTCAACCGAACATCTGATAAAATTGATTGATGACCTTCTTAATTTGTCGCAGATTGAATCCGGCCGGATGAATTACGAATTCAAAAAAATAAATTTATTGTATTTGGTCAAGGAGGTTATTGGAGAACAGGAGCTGAATATTGAGAAAAAAAACTTGCGGATTATAATAACCGAGCCCTCTTTCGCAATCCCGCCGATTTTTGCCGATTACGATAAAATCCGCCAGATAATTTTGAATTTGATTGATAACGCCATTCGTTATACTGATAAAGGGGGAGCGGAAATCAGGTTTTATAAAAAGGAAGTTGGCGGCAAGAAATATTTGGGGATGATTGTGGAGGATTCAGGGCGCGGTATTGATAAAGAGGATATAGGCCATTTATTTGTCAAATTTGTAAGGGCGGAGCGCACCAGGAAATTATACACCGAAGGCAGCGGATTGGGCCTTTATGTGGCCAAAAAAATAATTGACGACCACGAAGGCCGGATTTATGTTGAATCGGAAGGAGTAGGAAAGGGGAGTAGTTTTTTTGTGGAACTTCCTATTGCATAATTATAAAACTTGAAACATGAAACCTGAAACATTGTTAAAATGATTCATGATTCATGATTCATGATTCATGGAAAGAATATTAACCATTGATACAATAAGTAAGGCGGGTAAGATTGTTAAAGTTTCCGGTTGGGTGGACACACGGCGTGACCACGGCAAAATTATTTTCATTGACCTTCGCGACCGGAGCGGAATTTTGCAATTAGTGTTTACTCCTAAAGATAAAGAACTTTACGGCCTTGCCAATACTCTCAGGGGAGAATGGGTTATTGAGGTTGAAGGAAAAATCGGCGAAAGACCCAAGGGCGTGGAAAACCCGGAACTTACTACCGGCAATATTGAAATGCTGGTTGAAAAATTGGTTATTTTAAACGAAGCCAAAACTCCTCCATTCGCGCTTAATTCTGACGGCTATGAAATAGGCGAAGATAACCGGTTAAGATACCGCTATCTGGATTTACGAAGGGCCCGTCTGCAAAAAAATATAGGCATGAGGCATAAGATGGCCTTGTTTATGAGAAACGCTTTTTCGGAACGCGGATTCGTGGAAATTGAAACTCCCAGCCTTACCAAGGGAACGCCGGAAGGCGCCCGGGAATTCATTGTTCCTTCGCGGCTCCATCCGGGAAAATTTTTTGTTCTTCCGCAGTCCCCCCAGCAATTCAAACAGTTATTGATGGTTTCGGGTTTTGAACGCTATTTTCAGTTTGCCAGATGCTTTCGCGATGAAGACGAAAGAAAAGACCGCCAGCCGGAATTCACTCAGCTTGACGTTGAAATCAGTTTTTTGGATGAAGAATCAATACGGAGCATCATTGAAGAAATTGTCATTAAAAGTATCGGCGAATTGTTTCCGGCAAAAAAAATATTAAAAACGCCTTTTCCGGTGATGTCTCAAAAGGAGGCCGTGGAAAAATATAATTCCGACAAGCCGGATATCCGCGAAAATAAAAACGATTTTCAAGAATTGGCTTTTTTATGGGTAGTTGATTTTCCGTTGTTTGAATACTCCGAAACAGAAAAAGGCCTGGTTTCCTCGCATCACCCTTTTACTTCTCCCAAGGACGGTGATTTGCGTTTGCTTGAAAAAAATCCGGAACAAGTCATGGCCAAGGCGTATGATTTGGTGCTGAACGGTTATGAAATAGGCGGCGGTTCCATAAGAATCCATCGGAGGGATTTGCAGGAGAAAATATTCCGCGTGCTCGGGCTTGCCGAAGAAGAAATTAAGGGCCGTTTCGGGCACATGCTGGAAGCATTTGAATACGGAGCGCCTCCGCACGGCGGAATTGCTTTGGGAATAGACCGTTTTGTCGCGATTTTACAAAATGAGCCGTCAATTCGTGAAGTTATGGCTTTTCCAAAAACTGGGGACGCGAGAGATTTAATGATGGACGCGCCGTCGGAAGTTAGTCCCAAGCAGTTGAAAGAAGCGCATATAAACATTATTCATGAATCATAAAACATGTAACATATAACGCGGCTATATTGGAACGATTTTGTACTTTAGGTTACATGTTTCAAGTTTCATATTTCAAGGTGGTATATACCGTAAAACAAGGTGAATTTGAGGGGCCGTTAGGCCTTTTGTTGGATTTGATTGAAAAAGAAAAGCTCAATATCAATGAAGTGTCGTTGGCAAATGTAGCCGAAGAATATGTAAAATTTGTAAATTCATTAGAAAATATAGACAAGGAGGAGTTGGCTGAATTTCTGGTCGTTGCCGCGCAATTAATTCTGATTAAATCCCGCTCGCTTCTGCCCGGACTCGCGGTTTCCGAGGAAGAGGAGGTTTCTATTGAAGAATTGCAAAAGCGGCTTGAAGAATACAAGCGTTTGAAAGAATTATCCAAAGAGCTTAGAAAAATCGCCGAATCAGGAACGCGTATTTTCACCAGAGAATTTTATGCCGGCATGCCTTCTGTTTTTTATCCGCCGAAAAAAGTTTCTCCATCCCTTTTGCAAAAAATATTTGAAGGTGTCTTAAACGCTATTCCTAAAATTGAAAAACTTGCGGAAGAAAAAATAAGGAAAATAATTACTCTGGAAGAAAAAATAAGGAGTTTGCGCGGCCTTTTAAAGGAGAAAATTGAACGCACCTTTTCCGAAATAACTAAAACGGCGGCGGATAAAATTGAGATTATAGTAAGTTTTCTTGCTATTCTTGAAATGGCTAAGCAGAAATTTTTGTCTCTGGAGCAGGACAAATTGTTCGGGGAAATTAAGATTAAAAAAGAATAAATATGTTGAAACGTGAAACATGTAACATATAACATAAATTTGTTAGCATGATTCATGATTTATGATTCATGTATCTTAAATCAAAAATTGAATCAATTCTCTTTGTAACCGGCGGGCCGGTTTCTTTGGCCAAACTGGCGAAAGTTTTGGAAGAACCGGAAGAAAAAATCGCGGACGCCTTAAGCGGACTTTCCGCGGATTATGAAAATAGGGGATTGAACATACTTAGGAAAGAAGATGAGTTTCAATTTGGCACCAATCCGGCTAACGCGGAACTGATTGAAAAACTCGTTAAATCGGAATTTACCGAGGATTTGACCAAGGCGGCTTTGGAAACCCTGACGATTATCGCCTACAAAGGCCCGCTTACCCGTTCGGAAATTGAATTTATAAGAGGCGTTAATACTTCTTTTACCGTAAGAAACCTGCTTTTGCGCGGACTGATTGAACGGATTGAAAATCCGAAAGACGCCCGTTCTTATATTTATAAAATCAGTTTTGATTTTCTTAAATACCTTGGAGTAACTTCAGTAGACGAACTGCCCGGATATCGAGAGTTGCAACATAAAACAGAGGAAGTAATTCAAGGCAATATGAATCATGCAACATGAAATCTGAAACATATCACGAACAATTAAAGAGAAAAATGGATGAATATATACATTTGATTTATCGATTGACTAAAAAGTTTCCAAAAGATGAAATATACGGCGTGACGTCTCAGATACGAAGGGTGGCGCTTTCTGTAATTCTTAATTATATTGAAGGATATGCCAGAGGCCGAATTAAAGTTCATAAAAATTTTCTTGAGATAGCTTACGGTTCACTTCAGGAATCTAAATATATTCTAATTTTTTCCCTCAAAAGAAGAATTTGATGCAGCAGCAAAACTTGCTGATGAGATAGGCGCAATGCTTTGGGGTATTATTAGAAGAATTAAAATATAATTCATGTTTTATGATTTATGTTTCAGGAAGTATGGAGAATGATTTTTACAAACCTATATTCGCTTTGTCGGTTCTGATAACCCTCTTGGTTTTTATTTCTTTTTTTATCAATTCTCCGGCGCCAAAAGACGTTGCCTCAGTCATTGTTTCATACGCAATGGTCGATAACGGCCTTGAGCCGGATATCAGCGCGGACTCGGTTGCGATTGTCAGAATTGCCGATGGGCAGGTTTTATTTTCAAAGAATCCGGATGTTTTTTTGCCCGTTGCTTCAATTACCAAGCTTATGACCGCCGTTATTTTTCTTGAACATGCCGATTTATTTGATTTAATTAAAATTTCTCAGTCAGCCAAAAAACCGGAAGAAAAAAGGGAAAAAATGAGCGTTCTTCCGGCCGGAGAATTTTTAAAATCGGAAGATATTCTTAAATTGATGATTATAGATTCCTATAACGACATTGCCAGGACCGCGTCCGAATATGTAAGCGAAAAAGAGAATTTTGCGCCCTTTTCGGAATTGATGAATAAAAAAGCCGGGGAACTCGGCATGAGTAATACCCGTTTTGACAATCCGGCCGGGCTTGATTCAATCGGCAACTATTCAACCGCTTCGGACCTCGTCAAACTGGCGTCATATATAACACAAAATTATTCCAGAATTTGGGATATTTCCAGGATTTATGAAACGGATATTTTTTCAAAATCCGGAAATAAATACCATCTTGTTAATACTAATCGGCTTTTGAGCGAGATTACCGATATTGTCGGAACAAAAACCGGTTCAACCGACGGCGCCAAAGAATCTCTCGTCCTGGTTGTAAATGTGCTTAAAAACGACCCGATAGTATTTGTTATTTTACGTTCTGATGACAGGATTAAAGACGTAAAAACTTTAATAGCATGGACAAAACTGGTTTATGGCTTATAGAATTTTCAATTTTAATTTTTAAATAAATTTCAATTGCAGCTTTTTAAGTGAATTAAGCGAGTTAAGCCAGTTAAGCTTAATTTACTTAATTCACTTAACTTGCTTAACAAGCTATTTAAGTTTGGGATTTCGATTTAAAATTTTATTAACTGACTATGCTTTCTAATACAGAACTTACTCTCAATGTTTTAAAAGTATTCGGACTCTCAACTCTAAGTTTCGCGGTGGCCATTTTATTGACCCCGCTTCTTACCTATTTTTTATACAAATATAAAATGTGGAGAAAAACTGTTAGGGAAGAAACGGCCGACGGCTCCAAAACCCCGATTTACCAGTCGCTTCATAAAGAAGGGGAAACGAGCGTGCCTCGGCTCGGCGGGCTTTTATTCTGGGTTATTCCTTCGCTTATCGCCCTGTTTTTTTATTGGTTATCAAAAACAACCGACATTCCGCTTTTTGATAAACTGAATTTTTTATCAAGAAATCAAACATGGCTTCCTTTTTTAACCATGATTGCCGGATCAATCCTCGGACTTTTGGACGACCTGTTTCAAATTTACGGGAAGGGTTCATATCGCGGAGGGGGAATGGGTTTATCACGAAGAATTTTTTTTGTTTTGCTTATTGCCTCTGCCGGCGCTTATTGGTTTTATTTCAAGCTCGGCTGGCAGACAATTTATATTCCGGGTTTCGGGGATTTTTATATCAATGGTTTGTATATTCCGCTTTTTATCATAACTATGCTTGGAGTTTTTTCAGGAGGAGTTATTGACGGCATTGACGGGCTTGCCGGAGGGGTTTTTGTGTCTATTTTCGCGTCATATGCCGGTATCGCTTTTTTTAGGAATCAGATTGATATTGCGACCTTTGCCGCCGTAGTTCTTGGGGCGTTATTAGCGTTTCTTTGGTTCAATATCCCGCCGGCGCGTTTTTATATGGGCGAAACCGGAATGTTGGGTTTAACAACCGCCATTACGGTTATTGCTTTTCTGACCGATTCTATAATTGTTTTGCCGATAATTGCTTTTTTGCTTGTGGCGGAAACAGCTTCAGTCATAATTCAATTTTCCTCTAAAAAATGGCTTGGCCGTAAAATATTTCTTGTTGCCCCGATTCATCATCATTTTGAAGCGCTTGGGTGGCCTCCTTATAAAGTAACAATGAGATTTTGGGTTATAAGCGTGGTAACCGCAATCATAGGCATGGTTATCGCTCTCATTGGACGCTAGCCGAGATAATTTATTTGTTATTTTATCATTAATACCCTAATTAAAACTTGGGTGATGGTTGAAAAAGGAGGATTTGCTATTTATTGTTGATAATTTATAATTGAATTATGTACGATATTCTTATAAAAAACGGGTTAGTTATTGATGGCACCGGCGTTTCTCCGGCTCTTAAAGATGTCGGAATTTCCGGAGATAAAATTTCCGAAATAAGCGTGGGAATTCCGGAAAAAAACGGGAAAACCGTAATTGACGCCAAGGAAAAATTCGTTGTTCCCGGTTTTGTGGATATAACTTCGCATTCGGACACATCTTGGACCTTGTTTGATTATCCGGGGCAGGAAAGCTTGTTGTCCCAGGGCGTTACCACCATTATCGGCGGAAACTGCGGATCTTCATTGGCGCCCTTGGTGCATCCGGACGCGATTAAATCCATTCAGAAATGGACCGATATTTCAAAAATAAATATCAATTGGGCAACGACTAAAGAATTTTTTGAGGAAATGTCAAAGATGCCTCTCGGGGTAAATTTCGGGACGCTGGTAGGCCACGGAACAATGAGACGCGGGGTAATAGGTGAAGCAATCCGCCCTTTGAATCTTGAAGAAATAGAAAAGATAAAACTTTTTACGGAAGAATCAATGAAGGCGGGCGCTTTTGGCCTGTCAACCGGCCTGGGATATTCGCATGAACAGCCAGCTACGGCCGACGAAGTTATAAATTTTGTGCGAGTGGTAAAAAATTACGGAGGAGTTTATAAAACGCATTTGAGGTCCGAAGGGCGGGAGGGACTTTTAGCCGCCATCAATGAAACAATAAAAATAGGCAGAGAAGCCGAGGTGCCGGTTTTAATTTCGCATCTTAAGGCCATAGGCAGGAAAGAATGGCAGTATATAACAGCAGCCATTGATATGATTAAAAACGCCAGAAATGACGGAATTTTAATAACATTTGATGTATTCCCATATTTAAGGACCGGTTCTCATTTATACCAATTGTTGCCCCGTTGGGCGCGCGAGGGCGGATTTGTAAAAATTTTTGAACGCCTTAAGTCGCCGGATATGTTTGCCAAAATTGTAATTGATATGCAAAGAGCCACGCTCCATTATAATAGAATCATCTTAGCTTCGGCCAAAGATGTTTCAGGTGTGGGCAAATCTATTGCCGAAATTGCCAAATCAGCCAATTTGTCGCCGGAGGAAACCATTGCCGAACTGCTTATTGTAAATGAAGGCAGGGTTTCTATTTTTAACAAAAATCTTTCCGGAAGAAATCTTATGAAACTGGTTTTGTATCCGGAGTCCTCCATTGCTTCCGACGGCGCCGGTTACAGCACGGAACACCAAAAAAGCGGGATGCTGGTTCATCCGCGCTCTTTCGGAACTTTCGTTCATTTTCTCCACCATTTTGTAAAAGTGCTTCGCAAATTAACGTGGGAAGAAGCCATTCAAAAAGTTTCATCGCGACCGGCCCAGGTAATTGGGTTAAAAAACAGGGGGATGATTGCCAAAAAATATTACGCGGACATAGTTGTTTTATCTCCGGACAGTCTTGCCGATAATTCCACTTATACGAATCCCTACAAATATTCAAGCGGAATAGATTGGGTTATTGTGAATGGGAAAATCGCGATGAAAAATGGTGAATTGACCGGAATAAAAGCCGGAAAGGTATTGAAAAAATAGCAATAGACCGTATGGAAACCCCAATTATATTGACTGAGCTTGTCTAAGGCCTGTAAACATAAGCCAAAAAGTTACTCTTTGACATGCTCAGGGAATAACTTTTTGGCTTTTTGAACAGTTTTTCGCGCCTGAAAGAAAAAAGGCCGATTTCGGCCCCTTACTGCAATTTTTTTAGCTCTTCTTCAAATAATTTATTTAGTTCTTTTTTGATTGTATAAAGAACTTGATGGTTGTACGGCTGATTGTTTCTTGCGGATTCTTCGGCTGAAGCCGTCCATTTTTCAAGCGTTTTTGAAACCAATTCTTTGAGTTCTAGAATCTCGTTTCTTTTCGCAATTAGTGCGGTTTTGGATGTGAGGCCGTCGCTTAACATTTAATTACCTCCGGAATAAAGGTTTTATTGGTATTTGTAATATTATCATAATTTATAATATGAGTCAAGATTTCCGCAATAAGAAAATCGTGATAATGGGTTTGGGTCTTAATGATGGCGGTGCCGGGACAACGCGCTTTTTTTTGCGGAGGGGGGCGGATGTTTTGGTTACCGACCTTAAATCAAAAAAAGAACTTTGGCCGTCAATAAAAAAACTTTTGGTATTTAAAAAAGAATGCGGAAAAAAATGCGGCCGGCTTAGGTTTATATTGGGGCGCCATAGAAAAAATGATTTTAAAGACGCCGATTTAGTCATTCAAGGGCCGGGCGTTCCTGACAATTCGCCATTTTTGGCTTATGCCGTAAAAAATAAAATTCCGATAGACACCGATATAGGAATATTTTTTGCGCGTTGCCCGGCGCCGATAATCGGCGTTACCGGTTCCAAGGGGAAATCAACAACCGCGGCTTTAATTTATAATATATTGAAACGAAAATATAAAGACGCGATATTTGCCGGAAATATCGGCAAATCGCCCTTGGATTACGTCGACAGGATAAAACCAACAACTAAAATTGTGCTGGAATTATCAAGTTGGCAATTGGAGGGATTGGCCCGGCATAAAAAAAGTCCGCATATTGCTGTTATAACCAATATCTTAAAAGAACACCTTAATCGTTATAAAAATTTTACTGCTTATGCCAAAGCCAAAGCGCTGATTTTTAAATTTCAAAAAAGCGGGGATTATCTGATTATTAACAAAGATGCTAAAATCTTTCTTCGCAGTTTTTTAAAAAAGGCGAAACCAAGAATTATTTATTCGATAAGAATTCTAGCGAAGTCGGACTTCGCTATCGCGGGAAATATAGGAATGGCAACGGCGGTTGCTAAACTTTGCGGGGTTGCAGAACACCTTATTAAAAAGAGTATTTCAGCCTTTAAGGGCCTTCCGGGAAGACAGGAAAAAATTGCCGAAATTAACGGAGTATCGTATTATAATGATACAACCGCGACTATGCCGGATGCCGCAGTTTTAGCGCTGAATTCAATTAAGCCGGTGAAGAGAGGAAAGATAATTTTAATAGCCGGAGGAACGGATAAAAAACTTGATTTTGGGGAAATGGCGCGGGAGATAAAAAAACTGGCGGGCGTATTGATACTTTTGCCGGGAGATGCAACCAAAAAACTAATTTCCAATTTCCAAAATTTGCCTTATCGGCGAATTCCCGGGCTTCACCCGTCGGAAGCAAAGACATTTGCTTCCAACTCAATTTCCAAACAAACTAATTTCAAAATGTTTGAGGTTTCATCAATGAAAGAAGTGGTTAGAATTGCTTATAGCAATGCAAAGATGGGCGATGTGGTGATTTTATCTCCGGGAGCAGCAAGTTTCGGGTTGTTTCAAAACGAGTTTGACAGAGGAGAGCAGTTTGAGAAAGAAGTTATGAAAATAAAACATAAAACATGAAACTTGAAACATTATTAAAATGATTCACGATTCATGATTCATGATAAATGTCTAAGGTTGACCAACCATTATTATTTATTACTGCTATTCTGATTTTGACGGGTATTTTTATACTATCATCGGCATCGCTTGCAATTTCTCAAAAGAATTTCGGCATTACTTACGCTTATACGATGCGCCATTTAATTTACGTTTTTATCGGAATTGCCGCGGCGTTCGCGGCACAGGCGATTCCATTCGGGTTTTGGAAAAAAATAGCGCTGCCACTTCTGATTTTTTCCCTAATTCTTTTATCTCTTGTTTTTTTGCCTAAAATAGGGTTTGAACACGGCGGGGCCAAACGCTGGATAAACCTTTATTTTATTACAATCCAACCTGCAGAAATTTTGAAATTTTCTCTAATCGTATATTTGGCAAGCTGGTTAAATACCAGAAAACTAGAGGAGAAATCCTTAAACAGGATGTTCGTGCCTTTTGTGATTATTATCGGGCTTGTTTCCATTTTACTTATTTTGCAGCCGGACATCGGCACTCTTGGCGTGATTTTTATAACAAGCTGTTTTTTGTATTTTATAGGGGGTGGAAAAATAAGCCAGCTTTTGTCCTTGTTTATGCTTGGTCTGGTCGCTTTATATTTCATCGTTCAGGCGGCTCCGTACAGAACGGAACGAATAAAAACTTTTTTAAATCAGAATCAGAATTTTATGGGTTCCGGATATCAGATAAATCAGTCATTCATAGCTTTGGGTTCGGGCGGAATATTGGGAAGAGGGCTGGGAAAAGGGATACAAAAATATAATTATCTTCCGGAATCGATAGGGGATTCGATTTTCGCGGTTTTAGGAGAAGAAACCGGTTTTTTGGGAACTTTGATTTTTTTGGCGTTTTTGTCCGCGTTTTTATGGAGAGGAATATATATTTCCAAAAAATCTCCGGATTTTTTCGGAATGCTGCTTGGTTTCGGGCTGACCGCCGGAATAGTGTCCCAGGCGACTATAAATATCGCGGCCATCTCCGGTCTTCTGCCCCTTACGGGCATACCGCTTCCGTTTATAAGCTATGGCGGCTCTGCCATGATTATAAATCTGGCAAGCGTGGGAGTGTTGCTTAATATTTCAAAACATTCATAAAACATGAAACTTGAAACATGTAACATTATATAAGGTTACAATGATTCATGATTCATGATTCATGATTCATGAGAATTCTATTTACCGGCGGCGGTTCCGGAGGACACTTTTATCCGATTATTGCCGTTGCCAGAGAATTAAAAAAAATAGCCGAAGAAGAAAAAATCGTTGACCTAAAGCTATTTTATATAGGGCCGATTTTTATTGGAGAAGAAGACCTGAAAAAGGAAGGGATAATTTATTATCCTCTGGCAACCGGAAAAATCAGGAGATATGTTTCTTTCTATAATATAACCGACCTCTTTAAGACGTTTTTCGGAATCCTGCGGGCATTCTGGAAGTTATTTGTAATTTTGCCTGATGTAATTTTTTCCAAGGGCGGCTTCGGCGCGTTTCCGGTTTTGTTTACCGCGAGGCTTTACCGGATACCGGTCATTATTCATGAATCGGACGCGGTGCCGGGCATTGTCAATAAATGGTCGGCAAAATTTGCCAAACGCATTGCCGTTGCTTTTGGGGTATCGGTGAAATTTTTCTCTCCGGAAAAAACAGTTGTGTCCGGAAACCCCATAAGAAAAAAATTGCTCGGAGCGAACGCGGCGGAGGCAAAAATGAATATATCAGTATTTTCCGGCGACCCAATCATATTTTTCAACGGCGGTTCCCAGGGTTCCGAGAATCTAAATAACGCGGTCATCGGCATACTTCCCCAGCTTATTAAAAAATATGAGGTTATTCATCAGGCTGGCAAGAAAAATTATAAAGCCGTAGCGGAAGAAACCTCGGTGCTTTTAGAAAGAATGGGAAAAGAAAAATATCATCTTTTTGATTTTTTGTCCGAAGACAGGATTCGTGAGATTTACGCCGTTTCCAATCTTATTGTTTCAAGGGCGGGGTCTTCTTCTATTTTTGAAATTGCCGCGATGCAAAAGCCGTCAATACTCATACCGCTTTCAAATTCCGCGCAAAATCATCAAAGGGAAAATTCTTATGAATACGCTAAAACCGGAAGCTGTACGGTAATTGAAGAAGATAATTTATCCCCGCATCTTTTACTGAATGATATTGAAAAAATATTTGAGCATCCTGATATTCAAAAAAAAATGATGGAATCCGCTCAAAAATTTTCCAGGATTGACGCTTCAGAAATCATTGCCAGGGAGATAATTAAACTGGGACTACATTATAAACATGAAACTTGAAACATGTAACATTATACAAGGTTACAATGATTCATGATTCACCCCGTTACAACCAATTTGTAATAATTATTATAATTATTTTTTAATTACTTACCCGTTACAATCAGATAGTTAGCGCCATTTTGGTTGTAATGGGGTTCATGATTCATGCCGTTATTTATCAAACCAGGCGGTGTTCGTTGCCGTATTGCGCCAAGTCCTACCGGTAATTTACACATAGGCACAGCAAGAGCCGCCCTATTTAATTATTTATTCGCAAAAAAATACGGCGGGAAATTCATATTACGCATTGAAGATACTGATATTGAACGCTCTGATAAGGTATTTGAAAAAAATATTTTGGAGGGATTGCAGTGGCTCGGCATTAATGCTGATGAAGGTCCCGAGGCGGGCGGTCCCCATGCGCCATACAGACAAAGTGAACGAACCGCGTCGTATAAAAAATATATTAAAAAACTCTTGGATGAAGGTAGGGCATTTTATTGTTTTCATTCTGAGCAAGAGCTCAAGTTCGAAGCGAAAGAGCAAATGAGCATGAAATTGCCGCTTTTTCACTTATGCTCATTTCGCGATATGCCACAAAGCGAAGCAGAAACAAAAAAGGCGGCTGGTCAATCCGCCATTATTAGATTTAAAATTCCAACGGAACCGTCAAATCATCAAATTACCTTTCAGGATTTAATTCGAAATCAAGTTCATTTTTTTACAGGACTGCTTGGTGATTTTTCAATAGCAAAAAATCTTGAAACACCGCTCTATAATTTCGCGGTCGTTGTGGATGACCACGAGATGGCGATAACTCATGTCATCAGGGGAGAAGATCATATTCCAAATACGCCCAAACAGTTGCTTATAGCAGAAGCCCTGGGTTGGACTACAACTAATGAGTTCGGCGATATTGTACCGCCTTGGAGATATGCGCATCTGCCGCTTATTCTTGGTCCCGACTGTTCAAAACTTTCCAAACGACACGGCGCGACATCGGTTGATGAATATCGGGAACAGGGATACCTGCCGGAAGCACTTTTTAATTTTATGGCGCTTGTTGGCTGGAATCCCGGTACGGATAAAGAAATATTTACCAAAGAAGAACTTATTCAAGAATTTTCAATTGAAAATGTCCAAAAAGCAGGAGCTATTTTTGATATCCAGAAACTTGATTGGATGAATGGAGAATATATTCGTCGTAAGCCGCTTTCAGAACTTGCGGAATTGACCATGCCATTTTTAAAAGAAAGCGGCTTGCTTCAAATCACAAATCACAAATCACAAATCACAAACGATTATCTTAAAAAAGTTTTGGCATTGGAACAGCCGAGATTAAAGAAGCTGTCCGAGATAGGGGAGAGGACTGATTATTTTTTCCGCGCCCCTGCTTATAACAAAGGCCTGCTCAGATGGAAAGATATGAATGATGAGAAGGTATTAGCGGCATTAAAACGCGCGGAAGAAATAATCAAGTTAAAAGTTAAAAGTTTAAAGTCAAAAATTGAAATAGAAAAGATATTTTTAGAGGAAATAGGGGAAGGGGATAAAGGTGAAATTTTGTGGCCCTTGCGGGTCGCTTTAACCGGCAAAAAAGCGTCTCCGAGTCCGTTTGAAATTATGGAAATTTTGGGAAAGGAAGAATCTTTAAAAAAATTAAAAACCGCAACTAGAAAAATTACAGGATGAATGCGTTTATGAAATAACGCTATTTTATTAATTATTAAGATTTCCATTATATGCCTAGGCATATTAGTATGGAAACCCTGATAAGGATATATTATGAAATTATAATATGACAAATCTCGCATATATCGTAAGCATTAACGCTAAAGCCATATAAAGTTTAACTTAATATTTAAAATAGGATTTTGCGGTTTTAGACGGCTTGTCTGGTATCGTACCATTTGCGGTAAGGGTTATTATTTTTTGGTAATTTTTGTTATAATCATTGTATGAGGCCCGTTTTAAAAAAAAGATTTATCCCGTTTACCGCCATTATTTTGATGGTTTTTACGGCTTTTTATTTTAAAGCCGGAGCTTCCACCATAGATGATTTAAAAAAAGAAATTGAGGCTAAAAACCAGGAAATTCAAAAACTTGAAGAACAGGAAAAACAGTTCAAGCAAAGCATTACTGAAACGCAAAAAACGTCTAAAACACTGGCCAATCAAGTAGCGTCTATTGAAAAAAGCATTAAAAATATAAATTCGGAAGTAAGAATTAACGAAGCAAAAATTGCCAGAGCCAATCTTGAAATTAAAGTGTTGCGGGAAGAAATTTCGGCCAAGGAGAATGAAATTTTATCAGGAAAACAGGGGATGGCCGGAATTTTTCGGCTTATTTATGAAAAAGATAAGGAAGGTTATTATGCGATGTTCATAAAAAATTCTTCGCTTTCCTCGCTTTTGACAAGATTTAACGAGTTTACCCTGATTCAGAATAAATTCAAAGAATATCTTTCCGGATTGAAATCTTTAAAAGCTGAACTGGAATCAAAAAAAACAAGCGAAGAGGATAAAAAGAATGAGTTGGCGGGCCTGCAGGGTGTTTTGGGCGATAAAAAAGTGCTTCAAGCGGTACAACAAAAAGAAAAAACGCAGATTCTAACCTCCACCAAAAATCAGGAGAAATTGTATCAGCAGCTGCTTAAAAAAACCGAGGCCAAAGAAGAAGAAATCCTTAAGGAATTGGAAGAGCTTGAAGATAGATTACGTGTTTTAATTGACCCATCATCGTTGCCGCTCTCAATAAAAGGATTTTTCAACCAGCCCGCAGATGGCAGGATTTCGCAGTTTTACGGAAGAACTTCTTTTGCCGTGCGTTCGGATTTTTATAAATTCCATAACGGCATTGATATTGCCAATGTTTATGGAACTCCGATTGTGTCGGCGTATCCAGGAAAAGTGATTTATATCGGAAATACGGATAACTATTGCCCGCGAGGCGCTTACGGAAAATATGTTTTAGTTGACCACGAAAATAATCTTGCGACTTTTTATACACATTTATCGTTAATAAAGGTTGGCGTGGGTGACAGATTGGAAAAAGGACAGCTCATCGGATATATGGGCAGGTCCGGCCTTACTACGGGTTCACACGTTCATTTTACGGTTTATGATTCGCGCACGGTTGAAGTTAAGCAAAGCAGAGTTTGCGGACCGATGCCATATGGGGGTTCTATAGACCCGATGGACTATTTATAATTTTAAAAATATAAAAAAATATTAAATTCAAAATTTCAGTAAGCCTGTTAAGCAAGTTAAGTTAATTAAGTAAATTAAGCTTAACTTGCTTAAACAGCTTAATTCACTTAATTTACTCCGCCATGAAACCAAATAAAAGAAACATTCTCTTTATTGGAATAATCATTGCGATGATTTTGACATCAGCATATGGCGTTGAGGCGGTTTTTTCCGATATCGGGCAATTATCGCCAAGTTCGGCAAGCACTACGGATTCGTTTAATTTTAGCCCGAATGATTTATTCCAAAAACTGAAGGATTTTATATCCATTGAAATTTTTATATTTAACCCAAAGGATATGATTAATAACGACATATTCGCCGGATTTAATGATAATATAAGGGATATAACCGGAGTGGATATAATTAAATTTTTTAGCTTTATTACCGGTTTGTTTTACAAGGCATTTTTATGGCTGACTCAGCTTTTGCAGAGTATTAAATCCGGGGCGTAATATAATAGATGCTATGGATAGTCGCAAAAGGTATAATGCGCGAATATATAGATAAATAAAAAGACCACTCCTCTACTACTAAACCAACAACCTATACAACAACCGACAACACGGATGACCGACCAATTGTTATAAGTTGTTAGTTGTGGGTTGTAGGTTATAAGTTACAAAAGGTAATCTTTTATGCGCACCTCATATTCGGCACTACAAACCTATAAACAGTGCCCGCAAAAATACAAATTTCAGGAAATAGACAGGGTTCCTTCTAAGAAGTCCAAAGAAGCGGTTTTTGGAACTTTGATTCATAGTTCTCTTAAGTTCATGTTTGAAAAAACCCCGCTCTTCCCCACTCTGGATGAGGTTATTGAATTTTATCGCAGCAATTTTCCTCCGGCCGAAAACAGTATTTTTGAAACGGAAATTGTCCGTAATGCCTATTTTGGGGAAGGATTGAAAATGCTTAAAAATTTTTATTTAAAAAACGCTCCCTGGAATTTTTCGGTAATTGATCTGGAATCCCGCTTTGAAATTCCGCTGGTTGATGAAAAAAAACAGGAAACCCATGTCCTTTCCGGAAAAATAGACAGAATTGATAAACTACCGGATGAATTTTATGAAATTATTGATTATAAAACATCCAAACGCCTGCCGTCTCAGGAATCGGTTGATAACGACCTACAACTGTCAATTTATAGCTTGGGAGTTCAAAAAAAGTGGCCTCATTTAAAACCGGAACAGATTAAAGTATCTTTATATTTTTTAAAGCACAGCGAAAAGCTTACTTCAACAAGAACAGCCGATTCAATTGAGAAGACCAAGAATGATGTTATAGATACGATTGGGCAAATAAGAAATAAACTTGAAAAAAAAGAAACATTTGAACCAATCCCCTCCCCGCTTTGTGATTATTGCTCATATCGGTCTGTTTGTCCGGCGTGGAGACACCTTTACCGCAACCGACAACCAACAACTTATAACCAGCAACAAATCGACGAAATTATCAAAGAATATTTTGAATTAAAAAAGAATGTTGAAAAAGAAGAAGATAAAATTGCCGAGTTTCATGCCCAAATTAAAAATTATATGGAACAGGAAAATTTAACGCGGGTTTTCGGAGATAATGGTTATATTTCCAAAACCCTGCAAACACGCTATAAATATAATTTTGACAAAATCCGCGAGATTCTTGAACCCATTGGAAAATGGCCGGAAATTCTGGACGCGGATGAGAAAAAACTTAAAATATTAATGAAGTCATTGCCGGAGGAAATACAGCAAAAAATAAAAGAATTGGGTATTGAAACAAAAGAGTTCACGGCTTTAAGGGTTTCCGTGAAGAAAATAAATCCTCCCGCTTAAACATAGGCGGGAGGATAAAAAAGCCGGAGTAATTAGTTCCGACTTTCGCAAATGGCTATTTGCTTTTCAACGCGCTCTTTTTCAAAATCCGTTTTTTGAATTCATCAACGGTCATTAAAGTTTTTAGGTCATTCATTTTATCAAAATACCATTTAGATGATCTATTTCATGCTGGAAAACTCGTGCTTGAAAACCGCTTAATTTCATAATTTGTTTTTTACCCAATTGGTTATAGAATTCTACAATTATATCCGTATAACGCGGTACGAGACCGCGTATTGCCGGTAAACTTAAACAACCTTCCCAGTCATTGGCTAATTTTTTAGAGTAACTTGTAATTTTGGGATTTACAACAATTGTTTTCTTTAGGGGTTTGACCTCGGGTCTGATTTTACTTTTCTTGATTTCTACGACAAACATTTGTAATGGTTTATTAATTTGCGGCGAAGCAAGCCCCACGCCACCGGCGCGTTTCATTGTATAGAACATCTGCTGAATCAATTTTTGAAATCTACTTTTATTAGCTGTTTTAAGAAACACGGGTTGTGTCCTTTGTCGAAGAATTGGATTACCAAATTTTGTGCGGGTAAGTATTTTCATTATTGTTTGTTTAACCCCGTCTTTTTAAGATTACTGAAATAATGATAAACAATTAAAATTTTGTGTCAATGGGTAGAGGTTCTTATAAATTTTATAATCCGTCGCAATTTCCTGCCGGCTTGTATCCCCTGCTTTCCGCTTCTTCTTTTGTCTGGAACCAGATTTTATTTTCTTCTTTTATTTTTTGCGCCCCCGGACACCAGGGATAATGGTAAAAAGTGCTGTTTTTGGAGGCAACATATTTGCCATTTGGCTGGTTAAGTGAATTAAGCTGGTTAAGCGGGTTAAGCTTGTCGTTTCCGTCGTTGCTTAATTCACTTAACTCGCTTAATTGGCTTTTTTCAATTCGTATCGGTTGTTTTTCCGGCCAAATCGCGGACAATCTACCAAATCCAAAGCTAATTATGCTGACCAATATAATGGTTGCGGCCAAAAATAGGTCTTTTTGATTAGATTCCAGCCATGACTTGATTTTTTTATAGAGGTGGTATAACATAGAGGTAATTAATAGTAAAATGGTTATCCTCCCCTAATTTTGCCCTTGAAATCGGTGGGTGGGGCGCTTCGCGCAATGAGGGATGCGCTATTCGCGCCCGCGCCCCATATCCGTGAATGGTTTTTTGCGTATTATCGGAAAAAACATTTTTCTATGGCAAAATTAGAGGAGGATGCTCATATTTGTAGCGAAATTTTTTCGCTCAATGTGAGCTCAAAATTTCGACAAATATGGCACATACAAAAGCCGGCGGTACAACTAAATTAGGACGTGATTCCCAGCCGAAGTATCTGGGGGTTAAAAAATATGACGGAGAATCCGTAAAATCGGGGGATATTTTGGTTCGTCAAAGGGGAACCAAGTTCGTTCCCGGACAAAATGTAAAACTTGGACGCGATTATACATTATATGCCATAGACAGCGGATTTGTAAAGTTTCAAGACAGGCATAAGACAAGTTTTGACGGAACAAGAAAATTTATTAAAGTGGTGAATGTTATGAAGGCGATTAACAGTTCTTAAAAAAGAACGGCTAAAACAAAAACGCAAAAAATGAAGAAGGGCGTGTCCGGCAAGGTAAGGGTTAGCCGTAAGGCTTAAAATATAAAAACTTCCCCCTTTAATAAGAAGGGGTTTTTGATTCGCGTGAGTTAAATTATCTATAGGTCTAGTGCCGCAATAAAGCGCGGTTTAATTTGTTTTTATAGCCGATTTTATGAATTCTTTGAACAGAGGATGGGGATTTAACGGACGAGATTTGAATTCCGGATGGAATTGCGTTCCCACAAAAAACGGATGATTTTTAAGCTCAATAATTTCGATTAGATTCCTTTCGGGATTGATTCCCGAAAATATCATTCCTCCTTTTTCAAGTTTTTCCCGAAAATCATTATTGACTTCATAGCGATGGCGGTGCCTTTCGGAAATCAATTTTGTTCCATAGGCCTTAAAACTCTTTGTGCCGGGCGCCAATTCACATGTATAAGCGCCTAGCCGCATGGAGCCGCCAAGGCGTTTTTCTTTAATATTGGCAAGCTGCTCGGGAAGCATATCAATTACCGCGTACTTTGCGCGCGGAGAAATTTCGGTAGTATGGGCATTTTTCATCCCACAAACATTTCTGGCGAATTCCACCACGGCGAGTTGTAGCCCGTAGCAAAGCCCCAAAAACGGTATTTTATTTTTTCTGGCATATTCAATGGTTTTAATTTTTCCTTCTACTCCCCTGGCTCCAAATCCGCCGGGAACCACAATGCCGTTGAAATTTTTAAGTTCGGTTAATAAACCCGGGGTTTTTTCGTATGATTCCGCGTTGAGCCATATTAATTCGGGTTTGCGGTTATGAAACCAGGAGGCGTGTTTCAGCGCTTCAATTACCGAAATATAAGAATCGGCCAAGGTAAAATCTCCAGTACCGAAATATTTGCCGACGATGCCTATTTTTACCGGTTTTTTAGCTTTTTTTATATTTTTGGCCAATTGTTCCCAATCTGCCATGTTTTTTCGCCTGTATTTTAATCCGAATTTGGCAAGAATTCTGTAACCCAGCTTGTCTTTTTCAAAATTTATCGGGATTTCATAAATTGATTTTATATCCGGCGCGGATATTACGTCTTCGGGAGCAATATTGCAGAATATGGAAATTTTCTTCTTTCTTGGTCCGTCAAGAGGAATAACTGATCTGGCGACGATAACATCCGGTTGTATTCCGGCGGAATTCATGGAACGAACTGCGTATTGCGTTGGTTTTGTTTTCATTTCTCCTATCATTTTAGGAACAGGGAGATAAGAAACCAGAACAAAAATTACATCTTTAGGACGCATAAGCCTCATCATCCTGCCCGCCTCCAAAAAGACCGCGTTTTGATACTCCCCCACGGTTCCGCCTATTTCTATTAAGGTAAAATCCGCCTTGGCTTTTTTGGCGGCGCGGTCAAGCCGCTTTATTACTTCCTCCGGAATATGCGGAATCGTTTCTACGCATTTTCCGCCGTACTCCATGTTTCTTTCTCTTTCAATGACCGTCTGATAAATAAGTCCGGTGGTCATATAATTTTCCTTAGGTATATTTTGGTCAAGAAATCTTTCGTAATTTCCGACATCCTGGTCGCATTCCACGCCGTCTTCCGTAACAAAAATTTCCCCGTGCTCTATCGGGTTCATAGTTCCGGCATCAACATTAATGTAGGGATCTATTTTTACGGCGGTAACGCGATATCCTCTTGATTTAAGAATACGGCCAATGGAGGCCGTTGTTACACCCTTGCCGATGCCGGACATTACCCCACCGCATATAAATATGAATTTAGACATGAATGAATTAAATTCTAAATCCTAAAATCTAAATTCTAAATAAATCCCAATTGCAGTTTTTTAAGTGAATTAAGCAAATTAAGCCGGTTAAGTTTAATTTACTTAATTCACTTAACTTGCTTAACAAGCTATTTAAGTTTAGGATTTAGAATTTCGAATTTAGGATTTAATAACTTTGGGCCTTCCCCTCTTCTTCTCTTCTTTTTTCGCTTCCACAATCACTTTTATTGTTGCTTCTATTCCATGCGGCAGTTTGATTTTGATATCCCAGCCCCCACCTGATTTAAGCGGTTTTTCCAGTTCTATCCATTCTTTTTCAATTGGCAATTTCCTTTTTTTCAGTTCGGCAAAAATATCGTCTTTACTGACAGAACCGAAAGCATGGCCTTCTTTTCCTACTTCTAAAGACATGATGATTTCTATTTTTTGCAATGATTCGGCCAGTTCTTTATATTTCCGGATATCTTCTTCCCTGTGTTTACCTTCACGTTCTTTTTGTTTTTTTATTTCAGCTATAGCTTTTTCGCCGGCAAGCATAGCCATTTTTTTGGGAAATAAAAAATTCCGCGCGTATCCATCCGCGACGTTTTTTATTTCCCCATTTTTTCCGAGTTTTTCTACGTCCCGGATTAAAATAACTTTCATAAATTTAAAGCAAGTTAAGCAAGTTAAGTAAATTAGGCAAATAAGCTTAACCCGTTTAAAAAGTTTAATCCGTTTTCTATCAAAATATGTTGAAATCTTTAAATTCTTCTGTTGCGCTCCCCCACTCCATTGACACCGCTTTTACTTCGGTATAATCAAACCCGCGTTTTATAAGGCCGATAAATTGAACAAGTTTGTCTTTCTTCCCTTCAGCAACAATAGTAACATTACCATCATTTTCATTTTTTGCAAAACCGGCAATCCCCAGTTTTTGCGCAGTTTCTTTGGCGGTTTGCCTGAAAAAGACGCCTTGCACTCGGCCGGTAATTTTTAAAACAGTTCTTTCCATGCTTCATAAAAATTGGCAAATATTGTTTCGAGTTTAGTTTTTACAAACCCTTAATAATCTCTATCGCCTTATCCAGCTGCGTATCTTTATTATTATCACTATCTTCTTTGGTTATTTCAACCTTAATATCCGGTTCCAGGCCGGAATCGTTTATGGAGTGCCCTTGCGGAGTAAGCCATTTGGCAATGGTTATTTTTAAAGAAGCGTTTTGGGGCAGTTTTTCCAGTTCCTGAACCGAGCCTTTTCCGAATGATTTGTCGCCGATTAGTTTAATTTTGCGCTGGTCTCTTAAGGCGCCGGCCACGATTTCTGAGGCCGAAGCCGAGCCCTGGTTTATGAGCGTGATTACAGGCGTATTTTCCAAAAATCTATAACCATATGAGCGATAGATAAGTTCTTCTCCGTTCGCCATTTTTTCCCGGGCAACAATTTCTCCGGCGGGTATAAACCAAGACGCAATATCAACGGCGGCGTTCAGGTATCCGCCGGGGTTATTTCTTAGATCAAGTATCAGTTTTCGCGCCCCGGAATTCTGCATTTCCATCAGTCCTTTTTTGAATTCCGCGGTTGAATTATCGTTGAAATTGAAAAGGCGGATATAAAATATGCCTTCATCCAGTTTTTTTGTTTCAATAACGGGAATTTTTATCGTATCCCGGATAATTTTTATCTCTTTAGTGTCGCCCAAATCGTCAGCGGCGGCGATTGTTAAAACCACCTCAGTACCCTTTAATCCGCGAATGAAAGAAACCGCTTTGTCCAAAGTTAAGTCAATAGTTGACGTTCCGTTTATTTTTAAAACTTTATCTCCGGCTTTAAGCCCCGCTTTCTCTGCCGGTGAATCTTTAAGCGGAGCAATAATGGTTAGAATTCCCTTTTTAATGCCGATTTCCGCGCCAATGCCCCCGAATTCTCCCTTGATATCGTCGTTGAACCGTTTTGATTCCTCGGGCGGCAAAAAGACCGTGTACGGGTCCTCCAATGATTTTACCATGCCGTCAATTGCTCCAAAAACCATTTTTTGCGGTTCAATTTTTGACCTATCAACAAAATTTTCTTCAAGGCGAGACCACACATCCCAAAAAAGATTGAAGTCGGTTCCGGCCTGAACCTGGCCCAATGTAGAAATTTCAGGAGTTTTCCTTATTACACTGGTAATGGATTCAATCGTGGGTTTTTTGTTTAATCCTACAAAAATACCGCCGACAAAGCTTGCGGCAATAATTGCAAACGATATTATGATAATCAATATTTTTTTTATTAATATAGACATCGAAATAGGTATGTAGTGTTTAGTAGTTAGTGTTTTTCGTTAAACCCTATACCCTAATAATTATATCAATTCTTTGGTTATCCTCCAAATATCTCCCGCCCCCATCATGATTATAACGTCTCCCCATGCGGTATATTTTTTAAGGAAACCAACGAGTTCGGATTTATATGGAATGTAATACACGTTATTTTTCATTCTTGAATCAATTTTTTTTGCAAGATTGAAAGACGTGAATTTCTGCGTATGCTCGCGTTCTGTCCGCGTGTGTCCGCGATGCGCGAAGCGCATATTTTCGCGGCCGCTTACTTCATACGGTTCAAGTAGGATTACTTCGTTGGCCGAATCAAAAGACAGGGCGAACTCATTGAATAATAAGGATAGCCGCTGATGCTGATGCGGCTGAAAAACACACCAAATTCTGGAATGGGGAAAATGGCCGCGCGCTCCCAGCAATGTTGCTTTGATTTCGGTTGGGTGATGCGCGTAGTCGTCAAATATTTTTGCGCCGTTAATGCTTCCCCTATATTCAAAACGCCGCCACGCACCTCCGTATCCGGAAACGGATTTTAAAATATCATTCTGCGGAATATTCAGTATCTCCCCCGCTCTTAAGGCCGCTAAAGCGTTTGAAATATTATGCGCCCCTGGAATTTGCAGAATATTTTTAATGTTTTCTACCGCCTTATTTCTTAAAGAAAACCATTTAATTTTATTTTGAAAACGTTTTAATTTTGCAAGTTCAAGTCCTAATTTTAAGACATTTTTGTTGTCATTGTTTAACACCAGAAATCCTCCGGGTTTAACATTGAGCATGAATTTTTTGAAAGCGTTTCTGACCCTATCCTCATTTTTATAAAAATCAAGGTGTTCTTTGTCAATATTGGTTATAATGGCTATATCCGGCTTATAATCCAAAAACGAAGCGGCATATTCATCAGCTTCAATTATGAAATATTTTGAATCGCCTTTTTTGAAATTGGACCCTTCAGTGTTGTTCGGGGCATGATTATCGAATTCCTTAACCTTTGTTCCTATGATAACCGTCGGGTCAAGTCCGGCATCAATAAGAATTTTGGCGAGTATGGCCGTGGTAGTGCTTTTTCCGTGGGCGCCCGCTACGGCAATGGTATAATATTTTTTAGTAAGCTCTCCTACTGCTTCTGAATAACGCTTTACTCCCCTATCTTCCCCAATTCTATTCGGTTTTACCATAGGGATTAATGGAAACCTTAAGTTTTTCTTGCTAAATTTAATATCACGTGATAAGGCGGGGGTGGTTATATTTTTTATGATTTTTCGCGCGGCGATAACTTCAGGGTTTTTTTTATCAATGGCCGCGTTATATATGACCAAATCAGCATTTTTGGGAACATTAGATGCTTTATGCGGGCCTGTATATATTTTCGCCCCCATTTTTTTAAGTTCCTCGGTAATCTCCGAAAATTCCAAATCAGAGCCGCTGACTTTCGCACTCTCCGACAAATAAAATTTAGCCAAAGCGCTCATGCCTATTCCGCCTATGCCGATAAAATGTATTACTTGATTTTTTTTCATATATACACCTCAAGCAATTGGTTTTCATCAACGTACCAAGGAGGGATTAGGGTTATATGGAGATTTCATGCCTTAATCCATTTGACATTGTAATCACCATGTTTATTTTGCCATAATTCAACGGTTTTTTCCAGAACAGGCGGAACTTTAATTGCAATAAAAACCCGCTTTTTCATTAACTCATCATACCAGATAATTGTTTTATATTGAAGTTTTAGCGATAGACCGTCCGAAAACTGTCATTCTGAATTTTGTGAAGAATCTCTGTCTTTGAAAATGGCTTAAACACGGGATTCTTCGCTTCGCTCAGAATGACAAAAGCACTTTTTTACAGTTTTCAGACGGTTTGGTCGTCATATTGCAAAAATTGGTAAATATTGTATAATTTTAAAAAATGACCTTTGAAAACGAGGGTTTTATGAGGTATCTTCTGAAGTTTTTTTTCTTCAAAATCTGGCCTAAAATCCCTTATCACACCAGTATGACGAGAATTGCGGCAAAAAAATTTTCTGCCGGCAAAAGCATAGAAGACGCACTGCTTCTTGGCAAGAATTTGAATACCGAAGGTTTTCATTGCCTATTTAATTATGCCGGAGACCACGGAGATTCTCCGGAAATAAGAGATAAATCAATAAGGGTATATGGAAAACTTATTGATGGAATAAGAGAACAAAAGATTTTGGCGGGGATTTCAGTAAAACTTGGTCAAATGGGGCTGTTTAACCAAAATTTTCATCGCGGAAAAACACGTTCAATGTTTTTTTCTTTGGTTGAAAAAATGTATGAATCGGGCGTCCCCCTTTGGATTGATGAAGAAGAAGATAAATATAAAGAAAAAACCAATGAGATTATTTCGGAAATAGGCGGCAGGCATCCGGTTGGCAATGTGCTTCAGGCATACTTAAGAAAAATTTTTGATAAGGTTAATAAGCGCGGTGAAGTTAAAAACAGACCTATTTTTAGAATATGCAAGGGGGCATATTCGGAATCCGCAGATATTATTTTAAAAAGAACATCAGCCGTAAGGATACTATTTAAGGAATTAGTCCAGGCCCTTTCTCAAAAAGGATATTATCTGCAAATTGCCACTCATGACAAAAAATTGGTAAATTGGGTAATAGAGTTAGAAAAAACCGGCTATATTTCAAGGAATAATTTTGAATTTGCCATGCTTTACGGGGTTGATATGGAACTTGCCAGACATCTTTTAAAAATGGGTTACAAGGTTGTAATTTATGTTATTTTTGGAGAAGATAAGGATATTGAAGGATATGTAGTTCGCCGCATCATTGAAAAACCCAAATATGTTTTTCTTCCGATACTTACGGTATTCAAGGCCTTTCATTAAGGGCCTTTTTTTGATATAGTAGAACCAATGTCGGAAACCGCACGCATTCAATTTTCCATAAAAAAGCGGAATACACACCTCCACTCGCGAGAACACGTGTTAGCGGATGATTTATCCAAAGCCATGCTTGAGCCGAAAAAGTTCGCCGCTTATTTGGGTATTGCCAAAATGTATGAAGAACCTGATTTACGCGCCCTGACAAGGAGTATTTTAGAAAAAAAGGACCTTGATTTCAAGAATCGGGGCAAGTATTTTTTCGGAGCATTGCGAAGGCTGGAAAGAAAACAGAATGTGAGACATGGAAATAAGAATAATAAAGAAATAAAAAGAAAAAAAGCGAGAAAATCTCACTAAAAGTTAAAATAAGCGATTTTAGTATGAGTCTGGTGAATTATTCCCTGAGCGAGCGAAGCGAGTCAAGGGGTTTACACTAATAAGCCAAAAAGTTATCCTTCGACATGCTTAGGAAATAACTTTTTGGTAATTATTCAATATTCTCAATATACGCATTTTACTCTAATGATCCTAATACCTTAATATATTTGAGTCATTCGGGTCGCCTTACTGATGTTAAAACAATTATCTATAGTAATATCGCCCAAACCGGTGCTTCGTCAAGTGGCTAAGGAAGTTCCTGTTGATAAAATAAAAAGCCCTAAAATGCAGGAGCTAATTTTGCAAATGAAGGAAACTTTGAGAAATACCGATAACGGAGTTGGGCTGGCCGCGCCTCAAGTCGGAGAATTGCTTAAAATTTTTCTGGTATCAGAAGAAGCGGAATATGTTGACAACAAAAAACGTGACAGCGATGCCAATATACAAATGCATACTAATGATACAAATAAAGTTGAAAGAATTGAAAGGAAAAAAGATTGGAGATATTTTATCTATATTAATCCTGTTGTCAAAAAGATTTCCAAAAGCAAAATTGAATACCCGGAAGGGTGTTTATCGGTACCGGGTAAATTCGGATTCGTAAACCGCAGTGAAAAAATAACGGTGGAAGCTTATGACGAAAACGGAAAAAAGTTTATCAGGGGGGCCTCTAAATTTTATGCCAGAGTAATTCAACATGAACTTGACCACCTAAATGGGGTATTATTTATTGATAAAGTGGAAAGGTTTATTGATATACCAAAAAATGAATCAGGAATTAAGAATTAGGAATTATGGAAATAGTTTTCAGCTTGCCTAATTCATAATTCATAATTCATAATTCGCGTGAAAACTCTACCCAGGATCATCTTTTTTGGCAATCCGGATTTTTCGCTTTACCCGCTTGAAGCGCTAATTGGGAAATTTAGCGTTGTTGCTGTCATTACAAATCCCGACGAACCGATCGGAAGAGAAGCAATCTTTACCCCTCCGCCGGTTAAATCATGGATCATGAAACATGAAACACTAAACAGGGATGCACATGTCCAAATACTACAGCCAAATAAACTTGATTCAGATTTCGTGTTTCAAATTACAAGTTTAAATCCGGATTTATTTGTGGTTGCCGCCTACGGCAAAATACTTCCCGGAGAAATTCTGGATATTCCAAAATACGGCGCGCTAAACATACATCCGTCGCTTCTCCCGCGTTGGCGCGGCGCTTCTCCTATTCAATATACGATTTTGAACGGTGATACCGAAACAGGAGTTGGCGTAATATTAATGGATGAGAAGATGGACCATGGGCCAATTCTCGAAAATTCAAAAATCAAAATACAAAATGCAAAATTGACTACGTCAGAGTTATCGCAAATTTTATCAAAAATGGGGGCTGGGTTGATTGTAGAAACTATTCCAAAATGGATAAATGGCGAAATTAAACCAATACCGCAGGATGAAACTAAGGCCACCTATAGCAAAATTTTAAAAAAAGAAGACGGCAGAATTGACTGGTCAAAATCTGCTGATGGAATTGAAAGACAAATAAGGGCACTCGCCCCATGGCCGGGAAGTTTTACTTTTTGGAAAAAAGGTAAAAAAGAGGTAAGATTAGAATTGCTTGAGGCGAGTGTTGAAAAAACCGCCGATTTGAGCGATGACCATGTTTCCGGGAAAGTTTTAATTAAAGAAAGGCGCCTTTTCGTAAAAACCGGCCAGGGGTATTTGGGAATATTAAGATTACAGCCGGAAGGAAAAAAAGAAATGACGGCTAAAGAGTTTTTGAATGGATATGGAGATATTAATGGAACAATCCTAACTAATAACTAACAACTTATAACTCACGACACGTTTTGTTGTTGGCTGCTAGTTGCAAGTTATTGGTTGAAATATGGACAATTTAGTCTTCGTTATTTTAGTGCTTGGCGTTATCGCGATTGTGGCCGTGACTTTTTCCGGTTCTTCTCCGTTTTCTTCTTCCGGAGGGCCAATTGCCACAGGGCCTGGTTCTTCAAGCGAGATAAGAAATCCCCAGCCGGTTCAAAGCGGCAGGAGTTTTTTGGGTTTGGGCAATATTTTTAGTACTCCTCCATCTCTGCCATCTTTACCCAAAACAATTAATCCTTCGGTTTCCCAGTCAAGAGCAACTAAACCCGGTTATTCCCAATATGAAGGAGCGATTCTCATTTCCAATGTTGATAGGTCGTCGGACATCCCCAAAAAAGAATATGTAACTTTGCGAAACGGCGGCTATTTTGGTTTTGGCTCCACAGAAATAGCTGTTAATATTACCGGCTGGACAATTGAAAATTCCAAAAAAGAGAAGTACGCGATTCCCAAAGCATTTAATATACCTTATATTGATGCCGATGCGGTTGATATATTATTGCCTTCCGGAGGAGAAATATATGCCGTAACCGGTTCAAGCGATTTAGGAATGAGTTTTCGGGAGAACGGCTGTACGGGTTATCTTAACCAATATTATCAACTTACGCCGCCAATAAACGGTTCCTGCATGGACTATCAGTCATCCGGCCAGATTCGTTCCCGGTTTCTTGATTTAGGGCTTTCCGGGGAGTGCATAGATTTTGTTTCTTCTCTTTCATCCTGCCGTATCCCCGCGTTTAATTTTGAAAATTCCGGAAGAATCGGTAATAACTGTATTACCTATATTTCGCAGAATATAAGCTATAACGGATGCGTAAAGAATTACCGCAATGACAAAAATTTCATGAAAAATACCTGGCATATTTTTCTCAACCGCTCTCAAAAACTTTTTGACCCCAAGCATGACCGGGTGATTTTGCGCGATAGCCAGGATTTAATCGTAGACCAGTTTGAATACTAAACCACAAAGTACAATATTTTTATTTTTTTGTCCACATTGAAGTCGGACTTCACTAACTCCGCATTGCGGCAAGTAAGAGATTCTTCGCTGCGGCTCAGAATGACGAATTTATCCGCGTAAATCAGCGTATCCGCCGTGATTATCCCCCGGATAATCACGTCCGCTTATACGAGACGCCAATGTTTGATAAAAAAGAAAAAGTTTATTGCAGTTACACTTATTAAAATGCTAAGGGAAGGGAAAAACTAAATGTTGTCCCCTGCCCGGGTTCTGACACAAACCAGATTTTGCCTCCCATTCTTTCAATCAGCTGTTTTATAATGAAAAGCCCGAGGCCGGTGCCGGTAACATTGCGTAACCGCTCATCCTGTACCCGATAGAACTTCTCAAACAATTTTGCTTGCGCTTCTTTGGGTATGCCGATGCCCGAGTCCCTTACATGCGTTACCAGCATATTTTCCCTAACATCATGCCAGATGCTTACTTTTCCGGAACCAAGAGTATATTTAACGGCATTGGACAAAAGATTTACCATTACCTCTTTAAGGCGCGATTCATCAGTCATAACCGGTTTTACAGCCCTGTCGTCATAAAGAACGGTTATTTGTTTTTTATCGGCCAGCGGTTTTAATTCTTTTATTACCGCACTAATGGACATGCCCAAATTATCAATTTTGGCGGTTTGAATTGTTATTCTGCCGGCTTCTTGTCTGGCCACTTCCAGCAAATCATTAACCAGGGTAACCAGACGCATATTGGATTGCATTACCGGGTCAAGATATTCTTTTATTTTCGGCGGAACCGGGCCGGCGTCTCCGTCTTCAATCATGGAAAGATACCCCCTGATAGCCGTTACCGGAGTTCTTAATTCGTGCGCGGCGATAAATACAAATTCATCTTTTAGTGCCCGAAACTCTTTTAAGCCCATCATCATGGAATTAAACGCCGTTCCCAGCCGTTCAATTTCATCTCTAGTTATTATCGTTACCGGTTCTTCAAAATTACCCTTCGCAATCCTTTCCGCTCCTTTTTCAAGAATTTCAATCGGGTGCACAATCCGGTGCGAAATAAAAATGCTGGAAACCAGAATTAAGAGCAAGGTTATAACCGAAAAAAGTATCATATAATTCCTGATCGTGTTGATAAAACTGTCAACATCCGATACGGGCCATTCGGCAATAAGCGAGAGATCAAGCGAACGAAGTTTTTTTCCAGCTCCAATGACTTGTTCATTCCAAAAACTGGTAAAACGACCCTGTCCTTCTATTCCAAGGCGGTCTTTTCCCAAAAGTACGTCACTGATAAGAGCAAGACCGGAAAGATTTGTTGGTTTTATTGAGCCCCGCTCGCGGCTGGAAGCAACAATTCTTCCTTCGCGGTCAACCACGTAAAGATATCCGGAATTGCCGAATTGCGTCCTAGATACGATTTTTTGAATTCCTAAGAGATTCACCTGTCCGGTCAATACGCCAATTATCCTATTCATATCGTTTCGAACAGGGCTGGCTATGATGACCATGGGGCCTTTGGCGGTGAAAAAAACTTCACTAACATAATCTTTTCCCCGGGCGGCGCTTTGAAAATAAGATAAATTTTTTAAACTGCTGAAAGCCTCGGAGTTTTCCCCATTTTTAGATACTTTGGCAACCTCCAGCCCATAAACGTTAGTGGGTTCATTTTTATCCCGCAATATTGAGGCATCAATGAAAGACGTCTCTTCAATAAAAGAGTTTTCTTCCATTATTGATTGGAGAATATTATTGAGATCTTTTTTGGCAACAGCATAGGTTATTTCTTCGTCTTCTTTAACAATCAGCTGTTCCAAGGGAAGGTTAAAATGAATTTTAAAAGTGCTTAATATTTCATCGATAAAATTCTGGATTTCAACGGATTTCTGGAACAAAATGTTGTCCTCAATTATAGCCACGTCATTTTTGTGGGAAAGGGTGCTGGTATAAAGAGAAAGGAAACTTACCGAAACAAGCGGGGTCAGGGCAATGGCCACAATCATAAAAAAGAGCTTATTACGAAGCCGGCCGCCAGTGAAGAAGATATCAAATATAAATTCTTTTAAGGAATTCAAAAACTTACAGCTTACAACTCATAATCTACAACAATATTGTTGTTGGTTGTTGGTTGTTAGTTGTTAGTTACTCAACGAGTCCCATTGCTCTCGTAAACTTTCTATCCAGATACATTATTTCAATCGGTTTTTTTCTCCCCTCTCCCATTATGTCAAAAGTACTGGAAACGCCTGTTTCCAGGTCATAGCCGTCCGGAAGCCCGAAGGTGTGGGCGAATTCGTGATAAAAATTGGTTACGCCATTAAAGCGATATTCCGCATCAGTCAAGAATGTGCGCGACAGTATAAAAAATCCGTCAGCTGATTCCACATCAACTTTATAAATAACCGATTCCGGCAGGCCAAGTTTTTTGGCAATCTCTACGGTTGATTCAAGTTCGCTTTCGTATATTACTCCTCCGGCCGCGCCCACTCCCTCATATATAATTCCTAGAACAGGATATTCAGATGCGCTTCTTTGACTGAAGTTCTCATTGTATAAATCTCCATCCTTTCTAAAAACTCGTTTTTCCAGTTCATTGGCTATGCCAATCAGCGCTTTGGGATTTCCGTATTTTGTTGTTTTGGTGTCATAAAAAATATTATTTTTTTCAAGTATCACCGGTTCCGGGTAAATATCATAGTTGAGAGCCGATTTTTCGCGAAACTGAATTTTATGAAACTCCGCGGCTTTTGCCAAGGATGTTTCTAAAAACTCTTTCCAGTTGGAAACAGCATCCGCGGTTTTATTTTGGGGAACAACATAAAAAGCCCTGATGCGTATTTTTTCAAGGTTTGAATCCGGATTATGAAAAGCGTGAATTTTTGATTCGGAACGGACAGTAGTCGGTTCTTTAAGAAAGAGCTGCGGCAATAAAAACCAAAAAACAAGGCCGAGGCAAAACCCTATTATAATATAAACGATACTGCGTTTATGATGGGGATGAAGGGTGGAAAGATCCAATTGCGGCTTTTTAAGTGAATTAAGCGGGTTAAGCCGATTAAGCTTAATTTACTTAATTCACTTAACTTGCTTAACGAGCTATTTAAGTTCGGGATTTTAAGTTTAGGATTTATTTTAGAAGCTGATTTATCTTCGCTCTGGTTGACGGTCCTACCAGGCCGGTACCGCTTGTTAAACCAAGCGGTTTTAGAACCTCATCAGCGTATTTTTCCTGGAAACGAATAACTGCCTGTTTGGTAAGATTGCCGAAAAATCCGGTAATTAATCCTTCCGGATAAACCCCTTCTTTCAGCAAAAGTTCCTGAATGGCTTTGACGTCATCTCCCGAGTCACTTTGGGAAAGTTTGCGTAAAATTTCAAATTTTACCGCTTGCCCCGAACCGAGTTGAGGGGCTTGCCCCGTAGGCAAGGAAACCGCCGTTTCAACTCCTTCCAGCATTTTATTGATTTTTTTAATCGTGGATGGACCTACAAACCCGGTACCCTTGGTTAGTCCGGCCGATTTCAATATCTCATCTGCGTATTTTTCCTGGAAACGAATAACTGCCTGTTTGGTAAGATTGCCGAAAAATCCGGTAATTAATCCTTCCGGATAAACCCCTTCTTTCAGCAAAAGTTCCTGAATGGCTTTGACGTCGTCTCCCTGGAAACCGGCAGAAAGGTTTCGCAGTATTTGCAGTTTTACGGCAATTCCCGGAGGAAGCTTTTTTGTTTCCGGCTGGACTTGCGGTTTAGCCGCAATACCTGCTAAAGCTATTTTAGTTTGTTCAGTATTGTTTGATTCGTTTCCGGCCGGGTCAATGGAGCGCAAAAGGTAATAATAAGTTTTTCCTCCCGACAGGCCGCTGTCTGTGGTTGAGTCCCCTGTAAGGTCATTTAAAACAACGGTTCCTGATTCACCATTTGCTTCCGAGCGGTATATTTTTACGTGATGAAAATCTTTGGCCGGATTAACCCAGGAAATTTTAACTTTGCCCTCTGTCAACGCCGAAATTTTTACATTGGAAGGAGCGTCCGGCGGGGTTATATCGGCGGCCGCAACTATGGCAAATCTTGTCAAATGGTTTACGCGAATAATTACAACATTTTTTTCTTTATCAATAGTATAGTTGTCAATTTTCAGCCAGGCAGCCAGAGAGGCGTCAAAGAAGCTTGGAATAAGCCTGTCTTCATTAATGCCTTTTGCTTTAAGTTCTTCCTCCGCGTAAGGAATAATTATTTCCGCATCTTTTGTTAATTTAGTTATGGCTTTGCCTGCCGCATCAGTTATGTTGATGTCATAAGCGGTACCCACAATCTGGGCGCCGGCCTGCGACGGAGCTTCCGTGGTTGGCTTTAATTCCACATTTATGGTGGCTCCTCCTGAAACCGCTCCCGAGGGAATTACGGTTTTAGCGCCGTCCTGAGTTTGCACGACAACCTGTTGAGTTGCCGATTGAGCTACCGTTACCGGCGGGGCCAATTCCGCTTGTTTGAACAAGATTATTTCAAGAGAAATATTTTGGTTTTCCGGATCAATAACAATATCATCCGCTTTATAAGAAATGCCGTTTAAAACCTTGCCCGCGCCAATATGCCATTTTTCTCCTTTAGCAAGTTTAACGTTGAATTTTCCGTTTTCATTTGCCCGGGTTTCAAAAAATTTGCCCGTCTCGGACCAAGACCAGATATAAGCGTCTAAGGGAGAGCCATTTTCCATCCTGGATAAACCGGATAATTCTAAAGTTTCAACAATGCTTCGTCTCTTGAATACCAAACGCATTTCCCTGATTTCGTCCTTGGTAATTTGAACCGGCTGTTCTTCCGAATTAAGGTAACCGCGCTCTATATCTATAACCCCTCTTATATAGTATAGGGCCGGAGCTAAAGAGAATTCGGCCTTTCCCCGGGCATCGGTTTTTCTGAATTCCGGAGATGTTTTTGATTCGGAATATGATTGGGAGGAGCTGATGGTATTGGCAATGATCCCGGCATTTTCAATCGGATTGCCCAAATCATCAACCGCTTTAATAATTATTTTTGAGTTGGAAACGGGGATTCTGAAATTTATAAGTATCAATTCCTGCCCGGGATTTACGGTAAATACAACCTCCTGAAAGGGGCCGGACCATGACCATTTGGCTCCCGCCGGATCTCTTGGCCTTATTCCTACTGTCCATTTTCCGCTACCGACTTTCATGGTATATCGCCCGCTGGAATCGGTAAAAGCGCTTACCCATTGGTTTTTAGCACTCGAATAAGCCCCGACTTCGGCATCGGCAACCGATGCGTCGTTGGAAAAAAGTACGGTGCCGGTAATAGTTTTACTAAGAATGCCGAACCGAATAATAAGTTTTTTCGTTTCTCCACCCAATATTTCGAATTTTACCGGTTCCGGCTTAATCAAATCAGTTCTTCCGGTTGGAGGAAAAACTTCTATATAATATATTCCCGGCTGAATGCTATTTTTAAATAATCCGCTGGCATCACTCGTTCCTCCGAAATTGGAGCTAAAATCTTCTTTAAAAATATGAACGCCTGCCTTGTCCACGGGTTTTTCTTCAGAATCCAGAACCTGGGCCTCAAGAATTCCGTATTTTATTGATACTTCCGGAGAAATTGTCGGCAGTCCGGAACTGATAGATTCTTGAGGACAGGAGGTGATATAACCGCTAGTCAAGGCCACAAACTTGCAGATATAATCAGTTCCTAAACTCAACCCATTCAGGCTTTTTACGCTTGATTTAACCACGCTGACGTATTCGATTCCGGGAGTAAGTTTTAAGACAAACATCGCATGATAAGGCCTTTTTTGGAAAGTTACTGGCAGGTGTAAAGAGGGGTCGGATGATTTATAAATATAGGCGCTTGAATCATTGAATGTCGCGTAATCCATCTCCACATTGAATGACAGTCCTATTGTTGAATTGCCGTCAGTACCGACGCTTAACCCCCAATTTACGAGTTTGGGAGTTTCCGTCTGTGTTATATTGGTCGGAGGCGTAGATGTACTTATTCCTCCGAAGCTTGCCTGAAATTTTTGGGAAATATAATCAAGCGCCATTTGGTTTCCGGCAAGGTCATTAATATTCTTTTTTATTACCAATTGATAGTCGGTTCCGGCGCTTGCGGGTGTCGAAGTAAGATAACCAACGCCTTTTTCCGCAGTGAATTTGGTTATAGTGCCGGCTATTTTGGTTCCGGCGCCTGATAAGATTATATAAACATTGGAATCGGTAAGGGTTGATTCGTCTATCGATTCCGAGAACATCGCTCCTGCCCTTATACGGCCGTCGCCTTCGGTTTGAAAGCCGAAGGTCGTGACATAAGGCGGAGACATATCAACCGTTGTTGTGGCAACAGTACCGGAAAGAATTTTGCCTGGCGGAGAATTTGACAACGGGGAAATATTGCCCGCATCATCATACGCCTTGATCGCAAAATAATATGTTGTGTTGGGGCTAAGTCCTGATACGACCATGGTCTGGCTGGTGCCGGCAGGATACGGAACAGGAACTCCGGAAGTTACATAATAAGCCGTCTGCCACGCGCTCTCAGTCGTTATGGGAGCAGTAGAATATTTTACGGAATATGAATAAGCAGTACCGGTTGTTCCGTCATCTCCCGTAGCAGTCCAGGAAAGAGTTACGGAATTTGATGTTGGATTATTGGCAGAAAGATTGGAAATTATGCCGGGAAGAGTTACGTCGCTCGGGGTTGAGGTTGCTGTTGAAGCAGAAGTTGATACACCGTATAAATAGGCATATCCTGAACAGCCATAACCGGAAAGGCAGGCCTGAATTCTATAATCGTAATAAGTTCCCGCGGTAACGGCAGTGTCGGTGTAGTTTATAATATTTGCTCCAAGCTGGCTTACCAGCGTCCATGAGCTTGTATTGTTTACGGTTCTTTCCAAGTTAAATTTATCTTCACCGGAAGAATTGTCATACCAGGCAAGAGAAATTGAGTTTTGGGTAGAAGATATTTGCCTAAGACTGCTTGGTGATGTTGGTATATTGCCTCCTCCTACAGTAGTGCATCCGGAAATGTAAGTGGTGTTGCAGTAGTACACAGTTGAACCGTTGTAATACACATATTGCGTCATTTCTCCGTTGAAATAGGCATTGCCCATATCATGGCAACCGGAACCCAATAAAGAAACAACCGTACTTGAACAGGAAGTTGATGCGGTTGTGGTGCTTGTTGACGGCGTGGTAGCGTAAGCCGTCAGGCTTGGCGAGGATTCGTTGCCGGCGGCGTCCGCCGCTTTGACATAGTATGAATAGGCGGTACTGGGCGATACTCCATAATCATAATAATAAAGCGCTGCGGTAGTGGTCAGATAAGAATTATTTTTAAATATTTTATATCCGGTAACGCCGATGTTATCAGTAGAAGCCGCCCAGGTAAGAGTAACCTGGCTTGATGAGTTGGCATAAGTTGAAAAATTTGCCGGAGCAGACGGCGGAGTCGTATCTGAAGAAGTGCCTCCGCTTACGGAAATAGTCGCGTAATTTGAAGAAGAACATCCGTAAGCATTACAGGCCTTGATGTAGTATTCATATGAAGTGCCGGAAGTTACACCGGAATCATTGTATGAAAGTCCGGTCAGGCCGGTGGTTATAGATGTGAATGTGCCGGTACTTGGAGGAGTTCTTCGCCAGACCTCATACGAGGTGGCGCCAGATACAGTTGTCCAAGAAAGATATATTGGGCTGGCTGAAGAGCCTGGTAGGGAAAGATAAGGAGATCCTGGCGGATTACTTCCTCCGCCCCCAGTAGCGCATCCTGAAATATAATTGGTACCGCAATAATACACAGTAGAACCGTTGTAATTCACATATTGGTCCATAGCGCTGTTAAAGTAGGCGTTTCCCATGTCATGGCAGCCGGAGCCGAGTAAAGAAGCAATGTTTGAGGGGCAGGAAGTGGATGAACTGCCACCCCCGCTTCCTCCAGAAGAAGATCCGCTTGTGGTAGTGAATTGATAACCACTTCCTTCAATACAGCCGTCAGTATTGCAGGACTTAACTTTAAAATAATAAGTCACGCCCGTTGAAAGAAGGGTTAAGTTTACGCAGTGAGAAGTTACGTTTCCCCCGCTATCGCATCGGCCGGATGAATAATACGGAAAGCTCGTCGAAGTATTTGACGTTCCATAATATACCTGCGAATCAGAAAGAACATCGGTTGACCAGGTTATTTGCGCTCCGGGGCTGATAACATTTATCGCCTGTGGGGCAGGAGAACTAAGAATTACCGGAGCGGCGGCGTAAGAATATTGAACCGCAAAACCTAAAATAAAGAATATAGAAATAAAAAGAGCCTTTTTTTTCATTATTTTATGGAATTTTTATTAACCCAAAAAAGGCGGTTTGAAAACCGGCCTAATTCGGTTTAATTTAAAAATAATAGCCACTTACTATATTTTAATGCTCTTTGGTTCGGACTGCAATGCGAATGTGGATAATTAATTCAAAAACCAAGCATTAATACTTGGTTTTTTAATAATAGTGTGATTTTAGAACACGGCGGTTATTCTTCTCCCCAAGTGAGAGTTATATATTGATCAGATGTCAAAGGAAAGCTCGGCGGCGGTCCGTAAAGCAAACTTCCGTCATAATTAAGATTGCGTATCTGGTATCCTGTCCCATCTGTGTACGCAAAACCATATCGCTGGTTAGTCGCAATCATGCCCCAAAGCGTTATGGTCTGCCGCACATGATTAGGAGAACAGCGCTGTGAACCGCCGCCGGGTGGACGATAATAATATCTTCCTACGCGGCCGTTTTGAGCAATAAGCGCGGCGTCAATCCTCAAGTCATCTTCGCTTACCAAGCCGACAGTAACATTACCTTGCGCAATAAGACCGAGAATGTCGGAACCGTCATAATTAGTGTATAAAAGATCATTATTGACAATGATGTTTTTTCGAAACGGTGGATTATCCGGCAAAAAAGCGGCAACGATTGTAAGACGGCCGCCGTTGATTTGTCCGTCAACGAAAATATCGTCTTCAAGAAAGATGATGCCGTTTGCCGGAAATGGATAATTTCCGACGAGTTGTTGGTTTTGAATACTCCAAGTGCCCCAACCGGACTGGCCCGGGTTCGTACATCCGGATGGCGGATTTACCAAACTCGTTACGCGATAAAGGTCAAATGTGTCGTCCGTCCTCAAAACAATATGGTATCCAAGCGCTCCCGCGCTCGGGCGATAAAAACCGTTTGCCTGGGCGTCTGTTTTCATCTCGGCAAGGTCAGCGGTAATTCCGGCGAAATCCAAAGCGGGTACGGGGAATTGCCTGCCAACTTCAAAAACATCTGTTCTCGTGGGAACAGGAGAAGGCGGCAAGGGGTCGGTTGGCGCAACGTGCGTATGCACGCCGAATTCATTGGCTCCCGAATGATCGGGGTCGTCGTATGAGGCAACGGCGCTGGTAACAATATTATGCGCAAGAGCATCAAAACGGATTCCTCCATTGGAATGGATCGGTCCAAACACTTCCGTTCCCGAACCAAACCTCATGGCGGCATTGGCGGCAACGGCGTATTTTGCAATTGAAGGTTTGGCAAATTGCACCGCGATTTTACGCAGAAGCGCTGTATCTCCGATTATGCTTCCCGTAGATTTCACCGTTGCTAAAGTAGAGCCTAACGGCGGCGGTATGATATCCAGAGAAAATTGGCCGATGATATTTCCGTCTTTGTCGCGAAAATCGTGAACGTACGGCCCGGGGCCTCCGGTTCCGTCTTGAAAATCTGTGGGCGAGTGCGCAAGATGCCATCGGTAGTAATCAATACCCGCTTCCGCAATTTGCAGGGATCTCTCGCGATTGAATGCCTGCCG
>Ga0209211_10001262_pt1 | contig 48512 bp, 41 predicted proteins | sample RifGroA2_FD_183992 | JGI IMG/M metagenome (GOLD analysis project Ga0209211, IMG submission 183992) | Groundwater microbial communities from Rifle, Colorado, USA - Groundwater A2 (SPAdes) (version 2) | ecosystem: Environmental > Aquatic > Deep subsurface > Groundwater | place: Rifle, Colorado...
TTGTTAGCTTTCTTTTTCTTATCCTGCTTAACAGCTTTATTTAAACTATTTAACTTTTTGTTGATTTTTCCTCCCTTTTTCATATGATTAAATCATACGAGGAGTGGAGGAATTAAGCAACAAAGCCATCAGAAAGTGTAAATTAAAGACTTAACCCTAAAGACAGAATTTTGCGAAGCAAAAAACCCTCGCGAAAATAAGAAACCCAATAAAATTAAGCTAAAGTGCTTCGAGACTTAGACAAAATGTCTAAGTCTCTATGTCTAAGTCATACTGACTAAGTCACATTGTTATTTATGCCATGAATGGCATATATCTAACAATTAACGCTAATGCTGTTTTTTTATAATTTCCGAAGGATTTCTGGAGGATTGATTGACAATAACTCAATTTTGAATAAAATGGCCATACTGACTGCAAACCCGCAGTTCAGTTAACGAGGAGAGAACCGTGAAAATCCTCAACCGAGGAAACCGCGCGGTCGTCACGCTCACGAAGGAGTCGCAGGGCGTGATGTACTACCGCGGGCAGTAGCCTGAACAAAGTGCGGCGGGGCTGATATAGCCCCGCCGCCTGCACTTTCATGGAGGTACTATGTCCGTATCCCTATTGGAACGCCCTTCTATCTATCACCGTAATGGCAATGCGGTGGTTATATTCCAATCAAAACCCTACTGGTTTTCAGCAACATCTGGTGTTGAAAGGGTAATACAGGCACTCGCACTCTCAGACCCTCAGCTCATCATCGCCGATATTTCTGAAAAACTAGGGATTCCTATATCAGAAGCACAGGAGGCGTTCTCTGATGTTTCAGAGCTACTACTCAATGCGGGTGTACTCGAAGTAGATGGAATAACCGGAAGTCTAGACATGTTCTCACCAGAATTCCAGGTGAATAATGTCGAGAACGTTCTGGTGATAGCCACGACACAGGGTTGTAATATGTCCTGTCCGATGTGCTACGCACACGCATGGCATCCACTTCCAAACGAGATGTCAACGAACGAAATCAAAGGCATTGTTGATCAGCTAAGCACGATGCCTTGGAAGAACGGTATTTCTCGTGTCGCGCTAACAGGCGGTGAGCTTTTCACACGATCCGACGCACTAGAACTCATCGACTACATACACACACAGGGTTTTTTCGTTCAGGTCAACTCAAACGCAACGCTCATCAGCAAACAACAGATTGATCATCTTAGCCGATATGAACGCCTCAAGATGTCAGTCTCTCTCGACGGTGCCTGTGCTGAAACGCACGAGGTTATTAGAGGTCAGGGCACGTTTGTCAATACTGTGCAGACTATCCGCGCACTCACTCAACGAGGCGTTTCCGTAGCCGTCAACATGTTTGTCCACGCTGGCAATATTAGTGAAATCTATGCAACACTCGAGCTTGCTGACTCAATCGGTGTTTGTGGATTCAACTGCCTAAATATGATGCATGTCGGGCGAGGCAACAGCCGTCGCGCAAAGCGACAGCTGATTGCCGTGCCTTTGGCAACGTTCTATCGTAAGATATTCGAGGCCATTCGGTATAACAAACGATTCTTGCAACTCATGGCGCAGTCGACCTTTGCCAATCAAATTATGGGAATTGCAGGAGGCGTTCGAAGCCATACATGTGGTATTGGAACAAACCGAGCTGTATATGTAAAGGCGGATGGTAACCTATACCCATGCGCAGACACAGCCATCCCAGCGTTCAGGCTCGGCAACCTACGCACCGAAAATCTCTCTGATATCTGGGAAACATCACCTCTTCTACATAAACTACGCGAGCTTAACGTCGATACTATGAATCGACAATGCGCAACCTGTGATGTCCGCTACATGTGTGCTGGCAATTGCAGAGGTGAAAATTACCAGACAACGCGAGACCTATATGGCCCACATTTTAAATGCGAAGAAATCCACGACTCTATCATCGAGCTCATGTGGATTCTCACTGAAGACCCTGAATTGTTTCACGAAAAAGTCGATGGGCTCATGCAAACGGTCGCTAGCGTACACGCAACATCAGCATAGTCGACAAAAAAACTTCAACTCAGCCCGGGCTACTCAGCTCGGGCTACTTGCTTCGCTATAATAATCAACCGCGGACTTTTAATTGTATAAGGGTTCATATCGTAATCACCATAAACTGACTCTAACCGAAATCCATATTGCGCCATCAATTCTTTCCATTGTGGCACAGTAAGATATGTAACCGACACATTATTTTTCTTATCAATCAACTCCATTGCGGATGCGTCAAACGAAAACGTCCTTTGTTGATGCTCCTGCAAATATCTAACAATACGAAAAACACTATCAGTATCAATCAATATACGGCCACCATGTTTCAGTACACAATTCAGAGATTTTAGTGCCTTCGGTAATGAGACATCCGCCAAATCAGAAAAGAACCAATATGCTACATCATAACTCTTTTTGGAACTAAACGTCTCAATAGATGAATAGAGAAACTCTGAACTGCATTTTGGTATTTGCTTCATCGTTTCCCTTGCTCTCTTAAGTAAAGATGTCGAGTAATCGACCCCATCCACGCAATAGCCAAGCTTTACAAGTGCCTCGATGTGACGGCCTTGACCGCATGCGACGTCCAGAATACACAACGATTTTCGCAGGCCAAGCGCCTTTACTAAGAATGTTACATCTTTCTGTGGATCGGCTTTTCTCAAAAAATCAGAATGTTCAGCAAGATACTTGCCATTATTGTAATAATCCCGTGAACTCATAAATGATAGTAAATAGGTTATCTCTGTTTGGAGATTATAACACGGCTCATATTTTATTAGTAAGTTGAATTTACATTTTATCCACACAAACTATCAACGCTAAGCGTTGGTAGTTTGTGTGGATAAGTTTGTGCAGGCAAGTCTTTAATTGGCTAATTTATGCCATGAATGGCATATATCTAACATTTAACGCCAAATGCTGTTTTTTATAATTTCTGGAGGATTGATTGACAAATTCCAAAAAATCGGCTACAGTTAGGGTAGAAAGTGTCATGGAGGTTTAAGTGGCGTGTTGCTACTTTTTCCTCGCGCTCACGCGCACGCCCGGCTCTGCCGTGGCATCCCCACCCTGTCCGGCTCAGCTGGACATGCCCCAGGAGGCAAACCATGGACCGCATCCTCGCGACCCTCGTGCTCCTCGCGGCCCTCGTGCTGGGCTGCGACGTGACCGACCCCAACGACACCGACACCGATGACACCGGCGACACCACGCCCGAGGTGTATGAAGCCAGCTTCAAGGCCTTCATCAACACCTACGGGTGGGACGGCGACGCCGTGGTACTGCTCGACTCCTCGGAGTTGGACAAGACCATTCACGGGAACGGCGCCAGCTTCATCGCCTCCGCCGAGGGCGAGACCACGGTCACCGGCACCACGCCCGACCTGCTCGAGCTCAACGCCGGGATCTGGAATGCGGCGTACATCTACGCCGACTACCCCATCCCGTACGTGGGCTGGACCTCGGCCGACCTGTCGTCCTCCTCTGACCTCGGCGCCTCACTGTGCGTCGACCTGAGCGGTGACTGGAGCTGCGACGACGGCATGCACCCCGATCCGATCGAAACGGAAGGGGTTGTCATGAACGATTGTTCTGTCCAGTTCGCAAACATCACCGGATTCGGCAACGCATGGCTCGAGATCGACGGCAACAAGGTCGAGAGCACGCTCGGAGACGGCACCACGATCCGCGGCATCATCACCACCGACACGATCACCATGATCGTAGATCTGTGGAACGATATCACCGTCGAAGCTGTGTGCGATCGCATGTAGCCAGCTGGTCGTCGGGACTACGAAGCCCCCGCTCTCTCTCGAGAACGGGGGCGATCTGCTTTTAATAAACAACCACCCCTAACCCCTCCTTAAAAAGGAGGGGAATTATCACACCCCCCTCTAACTCCCCCTTGGCAGGGGGAGAATTAATTTAGGAGGGGAATCTAGCTTCTTGCTTCTCCCCCTTTCCAAGGGGGAGTTAGAGGGGGTGGGTTTTTTATTCATTCCGACAATCGCCAACCACCCCACACCCCTCCTTAGAAAGGAGGGGAGTCGAGTAATGCTAAGAATTTAATTCTTCTTGTATCTGATCTATAACTGCTTCGATATCATCAAAAATTCTGTCATTTGTAAAACGGATTACTCTTAATTCTAACGCGTTTAAATACTCTGTTCTTTCTTGGTCATAAATTTGTTGCGATTCTTCAAAATGAGAATCACCATCCACTTCAATAACCAGCTTCTTATTTGGACAATAAAAATCTACTATATAATTTCCGATACTATGTTGACGACGAAACTTACATTCTGTCTTTGATTTTGAAAGATAACCCCATAACCTTATCTCAGCTTTTGATGAATTCCCTCTTAAATACTTTCTTCTGTCTTTATATTCCTTTCTATTGAAAATAAACATATCGAGTTTCTTACCTCTCCCCCTTTCCAAGGGGGAGTTAGAGGGGGTCGCCGAATATGCCTTCCAGCAACCACCCCTGACCCCTCCTTGAAAAGGAGGGGAATTGAGTTTCTTGCTTCTCCCCCTGCTAAGGGGGAGTTAGCCTGCAGTTCCGTAGCTCCAAAGGAGCGAAGGACTGAGGGGGTAGGTTTTTTACTCCTCTACATAAATGATCCCATCATAATTCACCCATGCGTCATATATAGGATTTGTATAATCACAATGATTTAGTGGCCCGACACCAGATAAATCTCCATCTCCATCAAAACACCCCTCCCCCTCACCATCTTCTCCACAACTTCCTGTGCACCAACCCCAATTATCACGCACATGAACTCTTGGCTGGAAGGCGCAGGTGGATTCGTTGAATTGGCAGGGGAAGTTTGTTATTTGGCCGTCAGTATCATACAAACACACATCCAGGTCACTGGCGTCGGAACAGCGATAGGCGTGTTGGTAGGTAAAGTAGTTTGGATCACAGGAGTCAGAAGTCATTCCCCACTCTGTTTCAGTGGTACAAATCGACTCTGTTAGCGAACCATCAACTAACCCTCGATGGTTTTTATAGTAATTTTCATCCCCATCTGATCCTGACTCATCCCCATCTCCCCAATCCACAATCACTCGCCGAATTGGAAGTTGCTCTTTATAGGCAGCAGCAAAGAACTTTAATGTTGCTCTAAAGAACCCATCAGTACTTTGGAAATCCCCCTGATCCTGACTATTAAGCGTAATCGCTCCCTCTGTTCCCTCTTCACAATACCTTGTCCCACAATGAGTCAAATCCACACTCCAAACAGTAGGAGTAAAACCAGTAGAACGGACATCGTCTATATCTGTGTAATCCGTTGTCATCTTTCCGTCTGTGTAATTCAATTCTCCGGTTTCAACTTCACCATATCCGCCAAACACAGGCGTAAATGTTGTACTAGAATGTGAGACAGTATCCAAATCCCAATGCCAAATATTTATTACTTTTGCGAATATCTCATCAACACGACTAACGACATTATCAATTCCTTCCTCAGTATAAAAAGTCAATGATTCAGGATTAGCAGAACTATACCATCCGCTACCAACATCCATATTAAAATCTATATAACTAAGTGCTCCTGGATTATCAAAAGTCGTACTATCACTATATTCCGTGTCACACTCTTCACTATAAGGCACGCGTGGCGTTAGTTCGCTTCCATTATCGCAAACTGCTATTCTTGCAGGTGTATAGTCATTTATGTCAGTATTTTCTGGACCGATACTCGCACCATAAGGAACATTTTCAGATGAATAAATATATTCCAATGTGTCTATTGACTCACTCTTATTTCCGAGAAGCTTATCTGTCCATGCATAGTTTTCACTAGAACCTGCTGATGTTTGTAATAAAACAGAACATGCGGGATATGAAAAACTAGCAATGTATTGATTAAGAAATCCTGCATTTGATTGATTTTGATTAGCATTCCCACCATCTTGACCAGGGCCACTTTCATCCTGATAATCCTTATACACAAAATCATAATAATCATCGTGCTCGATTGACATCCCTGACAACACACAACTATGCAAATAATCTACCAAACCATCAAATTCCTCATAATCTGTTCCCAAAGCTTTACATACTGTATTTCGATATGAGTATGTATTTCCTTCATCTGTTGTGAAATCAAAGTTCGCACTATAACTACAATCTAAACTCAATCCATCAATTTCAGCAGTATCCTCGATTGTTTCAGGATCGCAGGATGATTCATCTTCAAAATTATGCGATCCATAAGGCACACAAACATAAGGACAATCAGCCTGCGTTGTTTCCATGCAAAAATCTTCAGCGTAAATATCAAAGTAATCGCCATCCTCGCTATTTGGGAGACACTGCCCAACAACAGCATAATAACCAGTTGGACACCCAGCGTTATCAGTACAATGATATCTACTACCCAGACTGAAATCATTACATGAAAAACTTCCATTTGTTTCAGCACAAGTAACAGGAGACTCCGGCGGTTCATACCCAACTGCAGGCGAACCTGTTGTATAAAAATCCGTAAACATTGAGGTATAGCCACAGTAATACTCATCTTCGTTATATCCCGCAGTCGCATACTTTGCATACAAATCCGTCGATCCTGCGAGTTGATCAACTGGGAACCATGTTAAACATGCACCCTTATACTGATCACCTTCAATATTCAATCCTGTATCGCGTTCCAAGCAGTAACCAGTAAGTCCGTAAACTGTATTTTCTTCAACAATTGGCACACAACCGTCGGTTATGTTGCCACAGTCAGTATCATCTGTACACAAGGCACCCGGAGCTGAACTGGCTGGACTACAAATTCCTGTTATATCCAAATTCTTACGGTTTGTGCTAGCGGCTATATAACTGGTGAGTCCGGTGTTGTCTGACAACTTTGTGTAGGAACACATACAATCCTCGCCTTTGGCACACAAGTTGACCTGTGAAAATCCGGAAAGTCTGGTTGATGGCAAAATCGCACCAACAGTTGATTCAACTAGGTCTGATAATGAAAAATCATTTGACTCAGTTAATATCGATCCATTCCAATATTTCCACTGACTAACAACACTATCTCCAAATGGACTGTTTACTTCCGGATGGGCTCGACAGACTTGGCCTTCGTATAGGGCGTTATCAAAGGGCTGACCATCCATGGAAAGGAAACAAGAACTACGATAACAACTTCCTTGTTTAGCTGCTTCGGAAACAAAGCAGGTTTCTCCTGATCCACAAGAATAATCCATGGCACAATAATTGCCTTCAGTCACACAAGCGCCACTTAAACATTCCTGACCATCACCACATTGGTCTGTTGTTGAACAAGCTGTAGTTGAAATAGCGTAACAGACTCCAGTGGTACAAACAGCGCCAGAGGTTTCGCAATCGCCACTATCTGTACAAGCCGAACCATTGTCTGAACAATAACCAATGCTACAGTCTTGGGCGTGATCTTCATCACAAGCACCAGCTACAAATCCCAAGCGATAATCTTCTACCTCCTCTTGGACACACAATCCCTCGATAACTGATGATAGTAAAATCTCAGTAGAGAAACAATCAGAGTCTGTATTACAAGGATCACCATGATAAGCGTCGTACATGGATGAATATGAATCATTCTCATGTGACCAGTCACAATATCCCGCCGGCGGAGCAATGTTTACTTGTTCTAAAGTTTGCAATGGGAAAATGTCAGGAATTGAATAGCCGGAATAATCTTCTCCATAAAAACTAACATCCCGAGAAACATATTTTTCAGCATCAAGCACAACTGCGGCATTATCTGAATCCCAGGCCGAACAGAAAGATGGATGACCTTCGGCTGAATATTCTGTACAAAGATCAATTCCGTCACAAATGGTGCGATATCGTCCAGCGTCTTGATCCCAGATCGAATAAGAACTTGAGCAAGAGAGCCATTCGGAACAAACACGATTTTGTTCAACTTTTATAATCCGATTTGTATCGTTTTCTAAACGAGTGACATCACTATACTGAGAATAACCAGTATCCTGTGTCCATAAATACTCAGCAACACAATCACCACTAATCATGTCTCCCAAGTCACTTTCATATGGTGCACAATCAGAATCCTGATAACAAGAGGTTCCAAATGTAACAAACTCTTCAAAGTCATCCGGACCGATTGTTCTGATATCAAAATCTGCATATAAACGCGGATTCGCATAAGCACAACGACTAGCACAAGGGTCAAAGGTGCTACCGTCTGCTAGTGTTATTGTTGAGGTGGTGGTGGTAGAACAATCAACTGGGTCAACAAGCGAAAATGGAGTTTTACCTAAAAGCTCGTCAGCGTGAGAACTAACTGTGTAAGTGGCACTGGCATTGTAGTCAAAACCAACTTCACCGCCATCATTAAATAAAACACATCCTTCTTTTTGACTTACTTGTCCATTACATCGTTGTGAAGACAAAAGTGATGATTCGCTGAGCTGATCATTATCAATGTAAAAATATGATTCACCATCAGCTTGGGTATAAAATTCACTATCAGCCATGTCTAATGGATCAACAAATTCACTACAACCATTATATTCTGCACTACAATTTCCTACCCAACCGCTATATTGCGTATCTCCATTTCGCCAAATTCCACTATCTGTTCCGCCCACAAGATAAGAACCTTGCGTAATCAAACACTCACCGGCGTCAGCTAATGCACACTGCGCGTCAGTACTGCAAGTTGATCCACCCTCAGAACATACTCCAGTTCCATAGCAAAATTCACTTGTTCCATTTTTAAACCAACCGCTATAGGTAGTGCCTGAAACTGTCACATCTGTTTTGTATTCACAGGTATGACCGATTGGATCTTTGAAATACCAAGTTCCATCTGCTTGAGTATCCCATTCTTTACAGAACAATTCATCTTGACCACAAAGAATTGTGTCGTACAAATCTGGATCATTGAGCAAATAAACTGTTTGCCAACTATCAACCTTAGAATTATCAGGTGTAAACTCCGGCTGTCCTAGTTCCATACAGCCAGCACCTTCTGCTGAACAAGCAAGATTTTCATCATAAATCGCATACAAACTTGAGTCTGGAGCCACGAAAGTGGCGTCTGGTCCGTATGAAATATGATATAGATTTTGATCACCTGATCCAACCAATGTTTTATATTCAGGAATAAACCAACCATCAAGGTCGAACTGGCATGAATCTGCGCCAGCCACAATTGTACATAACACTGGGCTGGTAGTGTCAAAACTTGTTCCCGCGTCGTTTGTATAAAGATGACAATCTGTTCTGGCACTGGCGTTATCTGCCAACAACCATGATCCACCACTTAAGTCTGTGTTATAGCAAGTGGCATTATAAACTGCCATGTATTCTGAATCTGATTGTTCGGTTGTAAAGTAAGAAGAACATCCAACTTTATCGTCAGAACACAAATCTCGGAAAGACTTTAAGTACCAAGTACTATCGTCTTGATCTGTATATTCCTGACATCCCAGCTGATACTGCGGAGAAATAGCTCCTTCTGTCGTAACATCGCAGACCATTGGTGTTGTCCAAGAATCTCGAATTATAGTGATATTATCCTCACCTTCACGCAACATTAGATTATCAATGTAAAAGTCTCCGGAGCCATCTGGATCAAAGGCCAATACCGTACCAGCTCCAAAACTTGGATAATCAACTGAATTCATGTCAAAAGGACCAATCGAGTAATACTTCCATTCACTGGTAAGCTCAACTGTTTGCTCAACCTCAGGAGTAACACTAGCAGAAGCATTGATATCAAATCCAACTGCCACATCAACAGCGCCCTTAGCCCAGAAAGTTAAGGTATATGTTTTGTCTGTAAATAATTGATTATTTAAAGTTCCACAATATTGTCTACCAAAACTTACTGTACAGCCCCCTCCCAAAGCACCTGATGTTGAGGCGCAACCGTCTTCATCGGTACAGGTTGAGCCTTCATTGTACTGATATGTCCAAACTGTTTGGCCACTTGATTTTAATGAGTGTCCACCAAAGGAAACTGACTCGTTGGAAAGCGTGACAGACGATGCACTATCTGACTCCCATGAACTGATTGATCCGTCTTCAAACATTTCTTCCAATGCCACTCGACTGTTGGCACTGCGACCGCCAGTATATGAACGACAACCATTATCAGATTCGGAGCATTCAGTGCTTTCATTGCTAAATCCGTAAAAACGACACAAACCAGCCACAGCATCATAATAACCTTTAGCCGTAGTACAAACAGCTGCTTGCTCTGTGGCACCATCTCCAGCTAATTCTGTTAGGCGATAGGAAACGCAGGAATCATCAACAGTGGTTGTTTCTGACCATAATCGATAATGAATCGATCCACGAATGTCGTAGAACTCGCGACAATCTGGGTTTGTAATAGTATCAATATATTCATCACATGAACTTGATTCTGAATCAAACCTTAAATTTGCATCAGAGTCATCTTCACAAGTAATTCCACTGGCATTTGTTTGCCAATTTGTACAAGGCGCTGATCCAGGATTCATCTCAACTTCACCACTACTAGCATAAGCATAAGGATGATAGGAAGTTGCATCAAGATCTGACTCTAACAATCTCCATGTTCGCAATTGATATCCTTCTTCATCTGATCCTTCCCAAGTGTAGAAAGTCGCTGCCCGATCTCCACCTGTATTGGCCATGGCTTGGTCTTCTGTTACGCAAGTACGCAAATATGTGAAATATGATTTTTCCTCAGTTTCCAAATTTGTGAATTCAGTACATCCCACAGCTGACTCATTACAAGAATCTGCAGAATCGGCAATGAAATAGATTGGGAAATCACCAAACGACTCATAGGTTGTGGCCTCTTGGCGATAAGTGTCATAGCCATCACAAATTGCCGGACATGTATCCAAATCACTAATAACTGCGGATACTGCTGGATCGCCATTGGTAGGAATATATTGTCCACAGCCAGCATCCTGTTCTGTACACATGCGTGCATAAAGATCACATTCTGCCACATCAGAGTCAGCCCCGGTACAACCCAGATATTCTGGAGCAATTTTTAAATAAACATCAGTAAAACTATCCTGGTTATAGCCATTAGTAAAAATGTTAGGATCTGAGCTTTGCTCAATTTGAATATCATCAAACGAAACATCCCCAGCCAAAGTAAGTTCTGCATATAAATCCAAAGTTCTGTCTATCAAAGTTGGAGTTGTAAATACACATTCAAAACGAGTATAACCTACCTCGCGCACCTCAGCCTCTAATCTCACTGTACTAGTGTCTGTGGTTAAAACGCGACAGTCAACAAGACAATCTCCTGAACAATCATCAGTAATACTTTGCGCAGACATGTTTGTTGGCGTGCCATTTTCATCCACAATGCTCAACGAAACAGTACCAACATCTGTTCCGGTACCTAGTGATTTTGCATAAACTGACATGGAATAGAACTTTGACTGATCAAGAACAATACCCAAACGAGACGCTGTACCACCAGCTGACTCCAAATCAATGGCATCGGTTCCAGTTCTGCTTTTTGTACCATCGGTTGAATAAACTAATCCATCGATTAACCAACCATCAGGAACACCGTCCTCATTACTATCAGCTTCAAAACCTGGATTGGAAAAAATATTTAAAGTTAAATCCTCATCTCGCTCATATAAAGTCGAACATCCGGCATATTCAGCCTCGCAGGTCTCAACCTCATCATTAAAATATAAACGATTTTTATAGGCATCAATAGCCAAATCAGCTACCTCAACACTAGCTATCACCGGCCAATCATAAACATCATCAACTTCGTCTTTTTGCGTTGCATACCACAAACAACCAGCATTTGAAGCGCGGCAATCACCGTAATCAATAGTATTTGTGAGGAAATCTACTTTAACACCCTGTTCTGTCTCAAAGGTCATACAACTGGCATATTCCTGTGGACAGGAATTTCCTCTAAATTGCCAAACATTTTTTTCGCGCACGCAGGCTCCATATCCACCAGCGCAATTGCCGTTTTCATCTTCAGAAACACAACTTTGAATATCAACACATTCTTCTGCTCTTTGATCAGTACCAGCGGCTGACAACAACTGGCCATAGGCCAAAGTGCGACACTGTGTTTCTGGAAACTTAAGAACCCAATTTGGATCAATTAAATGACACCATGGATGTTGATCATCAAGTTCCCCGTCACTATTACAGGAATAAAATCCATTAATTACTTCTTGCAAAGTAACTGGGCTGGAATCTGAATTATTATCTGATTCGGAAGCAATCTCCCAACCAACTGAAATAATTCGGGCTTTTCTAAGCTTAACAATGTTGCTATGACAAAAACCATAGGTATAACATTTTGGATCCTGATTGCGAGCCGTGTCAGACGAAGGAATCAAAGGCCAATTTCCATCAACATAACCCTCATCAATAGCATTTTGAAGAGTAAGAGTTGTGCCTGTTCTAGAAAGTGCAATTGCTGAGGCAAAAGAAGAATCAATTCCACAATTAAATAGTCTTCGAGAAGAACCTCGGAATGTGGAAGGACAGGTCGCAAGTTCTGAAAGCAAACTATAGTCAGTTATTTCCAAAGGCTTAAATGAAGTAATGCTTCGGAAAACTTGGGCAATACGATCCCGTGAATACTCGACTGCACTATTTGGATCAAATGGATTTCCCGGAGCTGACACATCTTCAAACAGTCCTTCCTTAAATTTGTTCATCAATTGCGAAAAAAGTGTATTTGTAAAAATCGTGCCGGCATTAACGCCGATTGACAAAAGCGAATCTGAGTTTGATAAAAGTGATGTATTTAAATCAAATGGTAGTTGTTTTTGCAACTCAAGCGAATATTCAAGTTCTTTTTTAACCTGCGAAGCCGGAGTTTCCACTTGACCTGTAATGTAATGAACAACTGCTTGGAACCCATCATTTGCTTGCAATGACTCCTCCTCTGCCCTTGCCTCTGACTGAGCTTTGTTAAGCGCATACATTTCCACCTGGGCAATAGCTGAAAGTTCATTTACACCCGGGTCAAAAGCCTGAACCATTACAGACAAAACTTGAGCAGTTTTAATTTCAGGGCTTAGATCTGATGCACTGACTGTTGCTAAATATCCAGCCCAATTATTTTTTATACTTGGATATTCAAAACTGATTTCTGGTCGTTGTGCAAAAGAACGAATACCACCACGAATTGCTGCCAAAACACTTGGATCAGTATTTAAGTAAACATTAAGTGTTGGCCACATGCCGTCTTCCAGGTTATCAATAACAACATCATTGTAAACATCAGAAAGTATCCGAGCGCCAGCATATTTAAAATAATCCTTGGATGGAAGAACATTAATAAGTGGGCTTTCGGCATTTCCACCTGACCCAACCCATACGGCTGTGTTTGATGCCAATTGACTAGCCATGGTGGAAAGCAGATTGATCATTTCTGCTGACAATGAAGAAACAAGCGCGTCGCGAAGTTCAGTGGCAACCTTCTTTAGGATGTCCATTATAGATTGTTGCCCGACAACATCAGGCGCGGAAACAACTAATTGCGCATGGACTGTTGAAACAGCCCCAAAGCTCAAACTCAGTAGCAATAGTACTGAAACACCCAGGTGCATTATTTTTTTCATCCTCTTTTTTAGTTGCATAAAACCTTTTTTATTGTTGTGGAAGATATTGATCAAAATCTCCACTTGATTCTAAATCTGACATCACCTCAGTGAATAAAGCTTGTAAGTCTGCGTCCGAAATACCAGCCAGCTCAGACGGATCAGCTCCGGCCTGAATAAGCAAGTCACGAATTTCATCAATAGTTAATTCATGAACAGCCTGTTGAATTTGTTCCAATGACATGGATGGAGCTGGCTCAACTTGAGTATCTGGAAGTAAATCACCAAACAATTCAGGTGAACTGGATGTTGTTTCCTCAGCACAATCATCACCGACAGCACAAATTGGATTTGTTCCAGATGACACTTCTGTGGCATCTGTGTATCCGTCACCATCTGTGTCCATTAAATATGGTGATGTGCCATAAACATATAATTCATCATAGTCAGTCAAGCCATCACTGTCAGTATCTTTAGTTTGTTGTTGTGCCATTTCCAAAGCTTGCTGATCTTCGATAGACAAATACATTTCGCCTGAATAATTAATATAAAATGGCTGAGCAATGTGCCGCACAAGATAGAATCCGCCAAGTACCAGAGCAATACACCCTGTGCCAAGTATTATACTAAAAGCAACCTTCTGTTCCTTTGTAAACGAAGGTTTGGTCCTGCGAATAATAATCCGCTTTTGTTCATTTTCCATGTTGTGGATTTACTTGTAATAGTATACCAAAAAATGAGTACAACTTGTACTCATTTTTTCAACAGGCTTACTTTTGCAACCTTTGCAACCTTATCTCTTACTTGTTTACTTAGGATAAATGAATTTGCGTGAGATATATGTCCAAGATACGACGATACAACTTGTGTAATATGCAATTGGTCGCCCCCCCCCGATACATCATTCTCTTTAATTAGTTTATCTAATTTTTTTAACATTCTTCTTTTGGTCTTCGTTCGAAGTAATAGACAATATGGTCGTACGACAAATCCTAAAAAATCTATACCATTATTCAGCCCACTGATTGAAACCTTATCTGGATGCAATTCAAGATGTAAATTTTTGGTTAAAAATTGTTTTACTCTGGCAAGCAATGCTACTAATTCATCTCTATTATCAGAGACAACCACGAAATCATCTGTATATCTCGCGTAATACTTAACGCTACAATCATGCTTTATAAATTGATCAAACTCATTCATGTAAATATTAGCGAATAACTGTGATATTAAATTGCCGATTGGGATACCTTTTCGTTCAAATAAATTTGACTGATTTGACGAAAAACTTGTTATTATAGCTTTCAAAATCTGTATAACATTAGGATCAGCTATCCGTTTATTAAGTATATTTAATAAAATATCTTGATCAATCGAATCAAAAAATTTACGGATATCGCATTTAAGCACGAAGCACTGGCATGTATAATTCTTACTCACCTTCCTTGCCATATTAACCAACGCCTTAACCCCTTTATGAGTTCCCTTGCCTATGCGACAGGAATAAGAGTCGAAAATAAAAGTTGGTTCAAATATTGGATTAAGTATTTTAAAAACTGTATGGTGCACAACGCGATCCCTTACCGTTGCTTTATGTATATGCCTTAGTTTAGGGTCTGAAATATAAAATGAATAATATGGACCATGTTGATATAATCCTTGAGAGAGTTCTTTATGCAAACTATTAATATTTTGATCAAGGTTGCGTTCAAATTCAGCTACATCTTTTCTCTTCGTTTTGCCTTTCCTAAATTTTTGCCAAGCCAAGAGTAAAGATTCCTTAGTTATCATGCCTAAATATAAATTATTAAATCTTTTCATATATGGGTCAGATGAAATTGCCTATTTTCACAGAAAGTTATGGTTTGTATAAAATGATTTATAACTTCCGCATATTAGTGCCAAGACTAGATAGATATGGATTATGGCTTCGGACGGAGAATACCACACTTGATTTTATCGAGCTTATCATACAAGCGGAAGCACAATATGAATTGGAAAAATTACATACGCTTAATAATGCGAGTGTAAAATTAAACTTACTCCGTTTTCTTGTTCGTATAGCATGCGATGTTAAAGCTATCAATATTGAAAAATACAATTTACTACAACAACAAATCAATAGTGTTGGCCAAATGCTCGGAGCGTGGATTAAATCAATAAAAAATAAAAACAATATAAAGGCATCTTAATAATGCCTTTATATTTGGAGAGACTTCGGTAGGAAGCCGGACGCAGAACCGTAGTTCTCGTTCGCATTGTCGACACGATCTGTGTCAAACTTGAGCCTGTCGTCGTTGAAGTTGAAGATCGGCGCACGCAGGAACTCATCAGCATCCGTTATTTTGAATTCACTCATCTTTATCACCAGAATTTGAGGTTTACTGTTCATATGAACTTATTTACTCTTATTCCTGAATTTAATTTGGGAGTAGATTTAAGACACCTCCACAAAGTGAAAACAAGCAGTATCTCCTAATATGGTACGCTCATGAAGACCTTAGTCCTAATGATTCTGACCGTTTATATTATAACAGAAAAGGGTTGTCCGAGAAATTGACAACCCTGTAATTAGCCCGAAAAGGATCAAGGATCAAGCTACTGCGGTAGGAAGCCGGACGCAGAACCGTAGCTCTCGCCCGCACGGCCGACACGAGCCGTGCCAAACCAGAGCCTGCCGTCGCAGAAGTAGAAGACCGGCGCACGCAGGAACTCAACAGCAACCGCCGTAAAGTCGTCTCCCGCGCAGTCCGTGTGGAGCTGCCCCCAGCGGATGAACCGCGTCGGGTGCGTGAGAGTCATCGATCCGACGGCGAGCGTGCCGTGGCCGAACTCCGTCTTCGCGTAGACCGCCCGGCCACGACGAACCGAACGACCGGCGTGACGAAGGCCGAACTGCGACGGGATGACAAGGATGTCACCCTGCTGCTCTGCGGCGATCCGCTCGAGCATCATGGCCGTCCGCGCGTGCTGGTGCAGACGATCCGGCGCGATCTGACCCTCACGGTAGTTATGGAAGTTCCGCGACTCCTTCAGAAGGTCGAACATCACGACTGACGCACGACAGTAGCGCTCGTGCGGGTTGGTCACGCTCATGAAGTGGCGAGCCGCGATGGCGTTGACCGAGGGGATGGCGAACCACCCCTCGGCGCCGTCGGGGAGCGTGAGCGTCGGGAGCACCTGCTCGACGAAGCGCATCGTCTCGTTAGGCGAGATGCCATACAGACGCGCGAGCGTCTCAATCTGCTCGCCGATGGGCGCCGGGCCCGTGTACTCGGGCGGGTAAACCCATGTCGACGCGACCTCCTCGTTCGCGTACTCCTGACTCACCGACAATCGGGTGAGTGCCAAGCGCACCGCATCCCCGACGATCTGGCCGAACTCGTCACCGTTGGTGATGACGAGCTGCGCCTGGTCGATGTCGAGTGCCATCGTGTCGACGACCTTGCGCGTCCCGGCCATGGCGAATTCCGTGATCCGATCTCTCTGTCCGGACGTGATCCTTGCGGTCATCGTCCACCTCCTTGTATGTTTTTTTCCGAATCGCTCGGAACACACGACTAGTCTCGAGAAATAAGACAAGTGTTTTAATTAGTAGAAATGCTAAACAAAACACTTATCTTATTTATAACGACTATATTTAAAAGGGCTCAAAAATATAACTTATTTTGGCAATTTTGTCAACGAATCTGCTAATAAAATCCACTCCTCAACCGAAAGCTCTTGGGCGCGGGAGGTTGGAGAGAGGCCAAGGCTTTCGAGTATTGATTTAATGTCTTGAGATTCAGCAATTCCTGAGTCTGCTAAATTACGATGTAATTGCTTGCGTCGTGAGGAAAACCCAATCTTTGCAAGCCCTATTATCTCTTCTGCATTTTCTACAACTTGCTTTTTATCAAGCCTTAAAACAACAGAATCGACTTTTGGCGAAGGATTAAAACTCCCAGGCTTTACAGTGCAAACTCGTGTTGGATTTGTGTACATCTGAACCGCGACTGACAAAAGCGACATATCACCGGGTTTTGCTAACATCTTTTCCCCCACTTCTTTTTGCACCATCACCACACTGCGCTCTGGAGGATTTTGCGCAGTGAGCATATTCATAAGAATCGCGTTGGCGCTGTTGTACGGTAAATTGCTGATAAAAATCCATGGCTTATCACGCACGATCTCATCAATATTAACTTGAGCTGCGTCTGCGTGGATAAGTTGCGCGCTAATAAATTGAGCGCGTAAGTTTGGGAGCAGATCTGAGTCTGCTTCGATGAGGATAAGACCGGTAGGACTGGTAGGACCTATAAGACAGGTGATTTGATGAGTAAGAGCGCCATCGCCTGGACCGACTTCTACAACAAAATCTCCAGAGCACAAATCCGCAGACTTAATAATTTTTTCAATCACTGACTGATCTTTTAAAAAATGCTGGCCGTATGACTTTTTCATATTTCCACGCTTCCTTGTCTAATAATCTCAACTTCATCACCAATAATTTTAATAGTTGTTGAAGCTGGGAGTATTGGTAAATCTCCGCCATCGATTATGCAATCTGGACTGTCAGGTCTATTTGAAAATACTTTCTTAACTTCGGTAATTGAATAAATCGCGTCTTGTCCGGAAACATTTGCGCTTGATGCCACAATTGGTTTTCCAAAACGCTTAGCAATTATAGAACAAAATGGATGCGACGAAACTCGCACAGATTGAGCATCCTCTTGTGCACATCGATCTGAAACTGGTGAATCATCAGCAATTTGTCCAATAATATTTAATGCTCCTGGCCAAAAGCGATCCATTAACTCAAGGGCTTTGTCTGAAATTTGAATATAACTTGAGGCTGATGCTTGGTCAGGAATAATTAAAGGAGTTCCTTTTCCGTCTGGCCGTCCTTTGATAGCAAATACACGCGCCACTGCCTCATCATTTGTGGCATCGCACCCAATCCCATAGGAGGTTTCAGTTGGAAACACAATTACCTTGCCCTGTTGTAAACACTCAACTGCACGATCAATGTCCTGAGATTTTATTTGAAGCATAGGGGAGGAGGTTGGAGTAGTATGTCTTATCATCTGATTTCTGTAATCTGGGTTCTGTTGTCTATATTCTGTTTCTGATCACTCCCCCCGATACCAAGCTACTGTTTGTTTGATTCCTTGCTCAAGATCAACCTTTGGTTTCCAGTCTAAAGTTTTTTGAGATTTGCTAGCATCAAGTGCCATGTACTTTGTTGCATCCGGTTGATTTTCATTTCGATCAGGCATTGCGCCTCCACCAACAGCTGTTTTAACTTTTTCAAAAATATCTGCAGTGGTTGTTTGTATGCCAGTTCCTAGATTTAATATTCCCACAAAATCTGATTCTGCTGCTTTTAAAAGCGCATCTACCACATCGGAAACATAAATATAATCACGCGTTGTTTGGCCGTCATTATTAATTACCGTTGTCTTTCCTTTTAATAATCGTGAGGAAAATATTCCAATCACACCTGACTCGGCGCTAGCATCCTGACGCGGACCATAAATATTCCCTGGCCTAAATGCCACATAAGGAGTGTTATATTTTTGCTTGTAAAAATGTAAATACTTCTCACCAGTTAATTTTGTAATTCCATAAGGCGTAGTTGGTACTGGAACAACTTCTTCGGAAATCGGCAGATTGTCATGAATTCCATAAACAGCACAAGAAGAAGTAAAAATAATTTTCGCGTTTGTACTTTTTCGAACTCCTTCGCAAACATTTAGAAATCCAATAATGTTATCCATGGCATTTTCTACTGGCTTTTCAACTGATTCCCTATCATGCAAATGCGCTGCCAAATGAAAAACAAGTTCTGGTTTGTATTTTTCAAAAACATTAATCACATCTTTGTCCTGAATATTAATCTTAATATATTTCGCTCTGTTATTTTTCCGATTCTTTGGCGGCTTAACCTTGTCAATAACAATAACGCATTCAGCATTATCAATTAGTGCATCAACTAAATGTGAACCAATAAATCCTGATCCACCAGTAACAATGACTGTTTTATAGTGATTTTTCATAATGGTTTTGATGAGAAAGTGTAATGGTTGAAATAGTTTACTAACTACTTTCTGAAACTTCTTTTCTTAAATAAGCGTCAATGAATGGTTGAAGGTCGCCGTCTAAAACTTTTTCAGCATCTTGGATTTCACAATCTGTTCGATGATCTTTGACCATTTTATAAGGATGCAGAACATAACTTCGAATTTGATTTCCCCACGCCGGTGATTTGTGTCCACCTTTGAGTTGGTCTAATTTTTCCGCCCGTTCTTCTTGCATCCGCACAAACAAGCGGGACTTTAAAACCCGCATGGCTGATTCTTTATTCTGTAATTGCGAGCGTTCATTCTGACAAGTGACAACCGTATTAGTTGGAATGTGAGTAATGCGAACTGCCGAATAAGTTGTATTCACTCCTTGTCCTCCGTGACCACCGGCCATAAATGTATCCACCCGTATATCTTTTTCATCAATCTGAATACTTGCTTGTGAAAACCCGGTGAGTTCTGGTATTACCTCAACGAGCGCAAAAGATGTATGGCGCATTTTTTCAGCATCAAACGGAGAAATTCGAACTAGTCGGTGCACTCCTGCTTCTGATTTAAGCATACCATAGGCATATCTTCCTTTGATGGAAAAAGACACGCTCTTATACCCAGCTTCCTCTGCTGGTGATGATTCATAAATCTCAGTCTCCCAATCCTGTGACTCAGCAAAGCGAGTAAACATTCGAGTTAGCATTCCAGCCCAGTCCGACGCATCTGATCCACCAGCGCCAGCATGAATCGACAGAATTGCATTATTTTCATCCATTTCTCCTGAAAGCAAAATTTGCAATTCAAGTTTTTCATAGCGCGACTGAAGATCATTAAAAGTTTTTTCTATTTCTGATTCAACTTTTGCGTTTTGTTCGTCTTGGGCAAGTTTTGACAAATCTAAAGCATCTTGAATCTCAATTAACAATGTTTGCCAAACCTCGATTTGTGCTTTGCGTTCTGATGCTTCTTGAGAAACTTGTTTTGCTTGTTCCTGGTCATTCCAAAAGTCAGCCCCACTCATTTGTACTTCAAGCTCATGGACTCTTTCTTGAGAAGAATCCAAATGCAATATCTCCCAAGCTTCTTGGGCTTTTTCTTGTAATTCCTGCAGTTGTTTATCAATTAGCAACATAAACTAAAGACAAGGCCATAATGCCTTGTCTTTGTCTTATTTTCAAGTTCAGATCTTCAATTTCTTGGCGTATTCTCCCAATACTGGCATTTCCCAAAGAGTTCCTTCAAGCGCCTTGAGAATTCCAATTATTGATAACACTGTAAAGGCGATATAACAGATCATCATCACAAACCAACCAAGTACTGGAATAAATATCAAAATGTTAGATAGCACCATCAAGATCACCTCAGCAACAAACAGAACCAAGCCTTGCTTAGCATGATACTGCGCAAACTTTGAATCTCGCGCCAGCAAAAGTGGCACAAAACATAGAATAAAGATGTATGAAAGTGCTGCCAGCACTTTATTGTCTTCAATGTCTTTTTTATCAATCGCTGGTGTTGTGTCTGTCATATTATTTTTAGTTTAAAGTTTAAAGTTTAAGGCTGAAAGTTTAAAGTTTAAAGATATAAGCTTCGAGCGACTAAAGACAGTATAACACGAGCTAATAAGTTCTTCTATAAAACATGCAAAAAGCCGGGTTCCCCCAGCTTTCTACCTTCTGCTTTTGACTTTCAACTTTCCGCTTTTTACTTTTAGCTTTCTACATCATGCCCATACCTCCGCCCATGCCTGCTCCATGATCATGTGCGTCCTCTTTTTTTGGATTATCTGTAATTGCTGCCTCAGCTGTTAAAATCATCACTGCGGCTGAAACTGCATTTTCTACTGCAAAACGGGTCACTTTGGCTGGGTCAATAATCCCAGCGATTATCATATCTGGCTCATAAACATCACGCAGTGCATTGTAACCAGCAGCACCTTGAGCATTTTTAACTTTCTCAACTACCACATCACCTTTGGCTCCGGCATTTTGGGCTATGTAGAAAAGTGGTTTTTCAATGGCGCGTTCGATAACTTCGACTCCCAATGATTCATCTTTATTTGTTCGCTCAATATCAACTCGCAATTGGGCAAGTGATTTTTGCACGCGGATCAAAGCCACTCCACCTCCAGCTACGATTCCCTCTTCAATAGCTGCTTTTGTAGCTGAAACTGCGTCTTCAATTCGCATTTTCTTTTCTTTCATTTCTGTTTCAGTAGCTGCACCAACTTTGATAACTGCAACTCCACCGGCAAGTTTTGCCAATCGCTCAAGCAACTTTTCTTTATCAAAATCAGAAGTTGCTTGCTCAATTTGATTTCTAATTTGTGAAACTCGCTCTTGAATCTTAACCTTATCGCCTGCTCCATCAATAATAGTTGTCTTGTCTTTTGTTGCAATTATTCTGCGAGCCTTTCCCAGATGACTCAAATCTATGCCATCCAACTTCATTCCCCGCTCTTCACTTACAACTGTTGCTCCTGTCAAAACTGCAATGTCCTCGAGCATCGCCTTCTTACGATCTCCAAACGCTGGGGCCTTGATAACAAGTGCGTTAAATGCGCTACGGAGTTTGTTGACCACTAATGTTGTTAGTGCCTCACCATCCAAATCATCAGCAATAATTACTAAGTCTTTTTTCCCAGAGCCAGCAATTGATTCTAAAAGCGGCAAAATTGCTTGGATTGAGCTGATTTTTTGATCAGTAATCAAAACAGGAGCATCTTCATATTCAGCTACCATTGTTTCTGGATTTGTCACCATGTAATGAGAAACATATCCTTTATCAAACTCCATTCCTTCCACAACTTCAACTTCGATTCCAAAAGACTGACCTTCCTCAACAGTAATAACTCCATTGTCTGTGACCCTTTTCATTGCCTCGGCAATCACAGCTCCAATCTCTGGATCATTAGCTGAGATTGAGGCAACTTGCTTAATCATCTCGCCAGCAACTTGTTGAGACAAACCTCTGATTCCTTCAACAACTTTTGCAGTAGCTTTTTCCATTCCTCTGCGCAATGCTTGCGGATCAATTCCGGCACTGACAAGTTTCATTCCTTCGTCAACCATAGCTTGAGCAAGAACAGTGGCAGTTGTTGTTCCGTCTCCAGCCACATCATTTGTTTTGCTGGCAACTTCCTTAACAAGCTCTGCTCCCATGTTTTGCAACTTATCTTCCAGCTCGATTTCTCTGGCAACAGTCACCCCGTCCTTGGTAACAAGCGGTCCACCATAACTTCGTTCAATAATCACATTGCGACCCTTTGGCCCAAGAGTTATCCGCACAGCATTTGCCAGAATATCAACTCCTTCTTTAAGCTTCTTGCGGGCGTCTTCATTAAAAGTAATTTGTTTTGACATAGACTATTCAACTATCGCGATAACATCTTCGCTCTTAATTATTAGATACTTTTGTTTGTCGATTTCAACTTCGTCAGGTGCCCATTTTTTAAACATAACTTTCTGACCGACTTGAACCTCCATTATTTGTCGCTGTCCATTTTCCAACATCTTGCCTGGACCAACTGCCAAAACCTCAGCCTGCTCTGGTTTTTCTTTTTCCACAGTGTCAGGAATAATAATCCCTGATGCTGTCACAGTTTCCTTATCCATTGGTTTTAAAATAATATGATCTGAAACTGGTCGTAAATTCATAAAGATTTGTGTTATTTATAGTGAAAGCTTATGTAAAATCAGGGTTTTTGTCAATAATTAGTATATTAATTAGTATATTACAGAATGTAGAAAATAGAATGTAGAATGTAGTAAAAAATACAATAAAATAGCTAAAAAGCACAAACCCTGCACCATTACGGTTCAGGGCAGGGCCGCGCTAATTCGAGGACTGCGCGGTGGATGAGGTTTTCGGCATGTGAGCATCGATCTGGATGATCGAATAGCACAGAGCACCAACGAGAATGAGAAAGATAGCAATACAGGGCAGACAAATTGCCAAGCCCATAATACGAGGCATCGGCTTTTGGCTGTTTTCAGTTCCCATACTTTCGACAATATTTGAGCTACTCATGGCCCCTCCTAGCTGACGATCAAGTAGCCGATGCCGATGACCAGCATCCAGAGCACGAACACTCCGATGGCGATCCAGAACATGGCGGTCGGAAAATCATACTTTGGTCGAGTATCTTGCTCACACACGGGAACTCCAGGGTTTAGGTGTGAAAAAAGACTAACAAAGTTAGTCTTAAAAGGCAAATGGAAAAAATATAATGAAACAAATCGCGCTTAACCCCCTCCTACTCCCCCTTAAAAAGTGGGAGAGACCGAATCTCGACCTGCCCTCTCCGGCGGAGCCGGACCCGGCTCCGCCGGGCTTTCCTGAAGGGTGAGGGTGGTTATATCGATTTTTACTCAACTCTCGCTGTCATAGCCACTACATAGGCAACCAGTGCCAGGCCTGACCATTGTGACCAAAGATAATGATCTAGTCCGGCAATAACAAGTAGTGCACAGCCCATCATCAGTGCGATTATCGATCCGAACCGACAAACCGCATTCTGTTCCTCATTTGCAGACAGAGAATCAGCTAATATTCTGTTGACATTTAATTTATCGATCAATGCGAGCCAGCCGATTACTAAAATCAAACCAACAACGCCAATTTCTCCAACAATCAACATTGGCGCGTTGTGAACAGGTTGATATTGCCACCACTCTTTGGACGGGTCAAAGGCCTCGACTGCGTATGTATAGTTTCCTAAGCCTGAGCCAAAAATCCAAAAATCAGAAACAACTTGCGGCCATTCTTGATATTGGGCTGCGCGCTCAGTGATCGAGGTTTGACTTACCCCTATCGAGTTTAGCGTGAGTATTCCAAAGATTGAGCCAAGGATAATCAAAACTGAAAATATCAAAGCAATAACTTTAAATCGCGCCAATAGGCAACTGCCCCACACCTCTTTTATGGAAACCCGGCAAGGCCGGATCCGGCTCTGCCAAAGAGGGTTGGCGATTTTTTGACGCCAAAAAAATAAAGTTCCAATACCACAAACAAAAGCTATTATTATTGCAATCCAGGCTGATTGTGAGTATGTAAGGATAAGACCGATAAAAAGAAAGACAAATGTAGTCAGCCATAATATTTTTTGAACTCGACCGGCGACCCCCTCCCACTCCCCCTTAGAAAAGGGGGAGAGACCCAATCGGACAAAAAGCAAACTCAAGAGTCCGATGACTAAATATCCACCAAAAATGTTTGGGTGACTGAAAGATCCGTATGCTCGTAGGATACGGGTGCCGTTTTCTAAAGTTAGAACTGCGTCACCAAGAGTTTGGGCATCACGAAATGCCAATCCAAATAAAGTTGATGCACCTGACGCACCAACAACAACCTGCCAAACACTAAGCCCAATGGGAATTATCAACCCAGCGATCAATCCCATGGCCACATGCTGCAAGTTTGTTCGTTTATCAAGCAAAAGCAAAAATAACATTAAAGCCACAAGGATATGGGCAAACTGTCCAAGTGCTAAATCAAAATTTATAGCCCACAACGCCGAAGCTAAAACAAATCCCATTAACAAAAAAGTTAAACTCACTATTTTTTGCAAAGACTTGGTAATTTGCAATCTGCCGTACAAAAGATAAGCAAATACAACAAGAAGTTCAACTGCGTATAGACTGACAACTCCATACTGAAATACCTCACCCGCAATTGTATACTGCGAAAATATATATAGTGTTTGCCATGGCAAAAGAAAAAAAATCACAGGCAGAATGTAGGGTAAGATTTTTTCTTGTTTAGACATAACTAAACACATTTTTTCTCAAACGCTTCCGCGATTTCTGCCCGACGATCTGTTGTGTGAAATTTGAGCATTTTATCGTTTATCACCACGCAAGTTCCTTGATTTGCCATGGCTTTCATCCGATATGGCATTTTCAAAATCTGAACGAAGCGCAAAATTGATTCAGGAATAAAACATGGAAAACGCAATGACTTTTCATCGCAACGAGAATGAAAGGCGCGATACGGTCGATGTGCGTTTGGCAAATATTCATTTGTCCAAGCATTTTTCGCAAAAAAATCATCCCAAATATTTTTACTTCCAAACACAGGAATTAAATTTTTAATCCAAAATGCCAAATATGGATCATGCTCATCGATCTTTATGCCAGCAAGATTTAGCTCGTCCTGCGACACAAAAAAACTTAAATCAACTGGATCTCTTTTTGTCTCACCCGGACGCTGGCGCAAAAGCAGCATTGGAACAACACAGAAAAATCGAGCTGTCCATACACGATCTTTTTTTGTAATCACGAATATATCAATATCACTTTTCTCGCGGGTGAAATGGTAAGATAAAGAATTACAGATCCCAATAGCTTTGACCGAGGACAATCGAGAAAGATACTGTGCTACTTTGCAAACCTTTCTTTGTTTGCGAACTGAATCGAGAAATCGACGCTTACGATTAGCAACTTGCGATTCAACTTCCCCGTCAGTTCCTATTCCATACATCCCTTCAAAATTACCAATGCGTTTTGCCAGCCAATCTGAAGTTTTTAAACATTGCTTAATCTCTTCATATCCATATACCCTTTCTGGTTTATATTGCCATTTAAAAAGTTCAAAAATTGAAAGCGGATATTGATTATACGCAAAATATGCCAATGTATTATGAATATCCTTTTCAATTGCGGTTGGTGTCATGGTGGAAAATTTAAAGCTTAAAGCATAAAGTTTAAAGCTAAAAGCTTTTGGCTTTGAACTTTTTACTATCACTTCTTAACTACATCTTGCACTACTTTGCCTCCTTGACGCAAGAGATGAGTTATTCCAACACCAATAAAAATCATGTCACGCAAACGGATAACTAAAGCAAACGCAATAGCTGATAATGGAATACCTATCACTGCAAATAGACTTGCAAACCCACCTTCAAAAACTCCCAACCCAGCCGGCACTGGCAAAAGCAAGGCGATACCAGGAAGTGTGCTGGTTAAAAATGCCTGAGCAAATGTCAGATCAACATTAAAAAAGAAAGCAATGTAAAAAACCTCAACCACCCGGAACGAAATAACAATCACGGCCAAAAGTGAAATCAGTAATAAGAACGACTTTTTTGTATGCAAAAAAGCTCCCATTATCTGTTCTGTTTCTTTAAGCCAAACTTCCACTTTCTTCATTGATTTAAATTTTCCGAGTCGCAAAACTCTAAATATTTTTGAAAACCAGCCATCACCTTTACTTACCCCAAATAAAAATCCAACCAACATCACGAGCATTAAGAACAAGCCAACTCCGATTCCTATGAGCGTATAGCTAGAAGCGATATTTGTGATAACTGCCAAAGCCACACCAGCAATAATAAAACCAATATAAGCAATAAGCTCGATTGTAATATCGAGCATTACTGCACTTGTTGCTTTCTTACTACTAACTCCGTCACTCATTAACATAGCAATCCGAACTGGCTCACCACCAACTTGCGCTGCTGGTGTTAGATAACTAGCTGCATATCCTGCCATGCGGTGTTTGTACATTCTCCAAAAAGACAAACGGCCTTTTTTATCAATTTGATGATTTAGAATTAATTGCCAGCGCCAAGAATAAAGTCCAAAGTTTAATAGTGAAATAAAAACAAAGCCAACAAATGGCCAAATGCCAAACAAAATCAAAGTCTGGGCAATCTCTTGCCAGCCTTCACGCCAAATCAAAAATCCAAAAATCCCCAACCCAATCAACAACGAGGCAATAAATAATATCGAACGAAATAGTTTTGAATGCATGGGGATATTATATCGCAGATAGTGGGTAGTAGAAAGTTTAAAGCTTAAAGTTTAAAGTTTAAAAAATAAGACCTATAGGTCGCAGTGGACATATAGGTCTTATTTATATATTTTTATACTTCTCTGGCTTTCTACTTTTTACTTTCCTCGCCTTCCTTCGGTTTCTTTAGGAAGATCGCGTAAAGCAAAATTGTGATAAATGTTGTTGATAACCAGTAAAGCATTACTCCGCCTGGCATAGATGTTACTCCAATCACCAGTGTAATTGCTGGCATAAAGTAAAGCATCATCTTATTCATATTAGCCATCATACTCTCATCCATTGCACCGACACTTTTCTTAACTTCCTTGACTGGCTTTTGCACCATGGTTCGTTTCACCTGGAAATACTGAGCAATAGCTGCCAAAACTGCTAGAGGAATTGAAATTTGGGCTAGATCAAAAATCCCTAAAAATGTTGTATTAATAACTTCTGGTGCATGAATAAAGCTATAAAGATGGTCAACATTTATCTGAGTAAGCCCATCGCAAAGCACACGATATAGGGCGATAAAGATTGGCAACTGGATAAGTAAAGGTAAACAAGATGAAAATGGATTTACATTATTATCTTTGTAAACACTCATTAACTCTTGAGCCATCTTTTCTTTATCGTCTTTGTAATCCTCTCTTATTTTTGCAATCTTTGGCTGGAGCTCATTCATTTGTCGCTGACCTTTCAAAGACTTGAATGTAAATGGGAACAAAACACCTTTGATTAAGATCGTCACAATAATAATAGCTAATCCCATTCCTGCCGCTGGATACAAGCCATAGAAGAAAACAAGCAGGTTGTAAATTGGGATGTAAAAAATCGCGTAGAATAATTCCATATAAATTATTCTTCATTGTCTTCAAGCACTTCCTCGACTTCTTCCTCTGCCTCTTCTTCCTCATCGTCAGCAATTTCTTCAGTGGATAGTTCTGCTTGAACCTCAATCTCATCTTCTTGCCCAACAGTCTCAAGACTCTCTTCAATCTTTTCGATTTCATCATGAATCGCCTCATCTTCCATGACTTCCTCAACTTTTTCAGCCCCTGTCTTAACATCCGATTCTTCGCCTTTTACTTTCAACTTTCCACTTTCTACTTCCTCTTCTTCCCCCTCACCAACTTCTTTCTCTTCCCCTACTTCTTCTCGCACACTAATCTTCCAGCCGGTTAGTTCTGAAGCTAAACGAACATTTTGTCCTCCTCGGCCGATTGCCAAAGAAAGTTGATCCTTATCCACACGAATAACTGCTTCTTTATTTTCTTCATCAAGCTCCACTCCAGAAATCTTAGCTGGTGACAAAGCATTTTCAATAAATTTTTCATGCTTGCCTGACCATTCAATAACATCTATTTTTTCTCCACCAATTTCTGTAATAATTGTTTGGATTCGAACTCCGCGTTGACCAATACAGGATCCAATTGGATCGATTGACTCATCGTCTGTATGTACCGCGATCTTGGTTCGAGAGCCTGCTTCGCGGGCAATAGCTTTTATTTCCACAATGTTTTCGGCAATTTCTGGGATTTCAATCTCAAACAAAGCTTTAACCAACTCAGCACTAGCGCGAGACAAAAGAATTTGCGGACCCCGTGGTCCTAGACTTACTTCGCGAACAAAAACTTTAATGCGTTGACCTGAATCATAATGTTCTGTGCGAACTTGATCAGCCGGCAAAATTACTCCAGCAGTTTTACCAATATCCACTAGAACAACTCGGCCCTCTCGTCGCTGCACTGTTCCAATTAACACTTCACCTTCTTGCTCACGATACTCGTTAAAAATAATCTCCCGCTCTGCTTCGCGTAACTTTTGGGTGATAACTTGCTTGGCTGTCATCGCTGCCATTCTTCCAAACTCTCCTGGCATTGGCAGCTCAATTTTAATTTCATCACCAATTTCCGAACCCATTTTCAAAACCTTTGCATCAGAAATCATGATATCAGTCTTTGGATTAAAGCTTGGACCTTCCTCACTTTCTCCCAACTCATCTTCATCATCATAACGTGGTCGACGCAATTCCTCTGGAGCTGCATCCATAGCATCTCGCTCAGCTGCTTTCTGCGCCTGTCGTTCTTGGATAGCCTCAAGTTCTTCAAGAGGAATATCCTCCACAACAGTCTTCACATCAAAAACCTCAATACTGCCGTCAGCTGGATTAAAATTAACTAAAATATTTTGCTGCCGATTACCATAGTCTTTACGGTAAGCAGCACCAAGTGCGGTTTGAATCGTCTCGAGTACTGACTCGTATGAGAGTCCTTTTTCCTCGCAGACATATCGTATCGCTTGTTCGATTTCTGAAGCCATAAGTTAAGGTTAAAAAATAATTAAAGGTGATTAAGGGTTATAAAGGGTCGAGAGGGTGTCCCTCCTCTTTCTAACAAACTATCCCGGCCGTCAGGCCGAGATTCATCTAGTGAGATTATGATAACAGGTGTATTATTTTTTTGCAAATCTATCGATATAGTTGATTATTTCTCTCCAAGACTTAGACAAAATGTCTAAGTCTCTTTGTCTAAGTCTTAATGTCTAAGACGGAGTGACTCAACCTCTTGTGCGTTGTTTCTGAATCTCGGGGCATTTCAACTATTGAGTCTGCAAATGTTTATCATGGAAAATATCTTGTTCTCGGTGGCGTATTAAATCCAATCGAAGGTCAAACTCCGGATGTTTTACATGTTAAAGAACTGATTGATCGAATCAAAATAATCCAGAAATCAGCGAAATTATACTCGCCTTTTCACCAAATGTTCACGGAGAAACAACAATGATGTACTTGGCTAGAAAGATAAAAGAGCTTGATCAGCGCGCAACAAGACTCGCACATGGACTTCCAATTGGTGCTGATCTTGAATGCACAGATGAGGTAACACTCGGCGACGCCTTACTCGTCAGAAGCGATATGTAAACAAAAAACTCCAAATCTGGAGTTTTTTGCGTTTAATGCAATACCAAAATATTATTACTTAAAATTTCGCGATTCTAGTTCCTCAACTAGAGCCATATAATAACTAGGTTCTGCGATCCATTCTATTTCACTGCTGTCTTTTAAATATTCCAGCAATCCACTGGTTAAAAAATCTCTTATAAGTTCTCTACGCAATTCTACTTCTCGTGCTATATCTGCATCACTTATCCCGTTCAATTTATTAACTAGTTTTTGTTTTTTCTGTCGTCTTGATAACCACTTATAAAAATTTCCAATAACTTCTCTGACATCTTCTGGCAAATCCATATTTAAAGGCTCTAAACCCATTTCCCTTATTTTTTGCGTCTGTAAAATATGAGACTCATCTTCTTCAGAACCAACTTCAGCCAAGGTACTTGTACGTCCATCGGATCGAGACATAACCCTAGTTGACGGCGCTGACTTTCGGCGCTCTTCTGCTCTAGCATTCACAGCATCAGCAAATGAAATAATGTTCGGTGCAAGCCCAGCCCTTAATTCTTCAACTCGCGACTCTTCATCATGTAATTCTCCAGAGGTATCATCAATATTATCGATATCTTCGACCTCTCGTTCGGACACTTCGGGTTTTTTTCTTGGAAATTTTAAAATATCTCCCATATTTTGTTTATTATTAATAATCAAATCATAACATTTATTCAGTTTATACAAAACCCCACACCTTCTCTCCAAGACTTAGACAAAATGTCTAAGTCTCTTTGTCTAAGTCTTAATGTCTAAGACGGAGTGACTTAGTCTTAACTTAGTCTTACGATGATTGACGCTTATATCTATTTTTGTTACGGTTTCCGTGCACCTCAACGTCCTCAAGTGGGGCATGGAGAGAACGACGATGAAGAGCCCTCAGCGAAGACTAAAAGAAACTACTGTCCGTATGAGCAAGGACCTGCGCGAAATGGCGCACAGTGCTACGCTGGATCTCGAAATCAATATGCGTAAAGCACTGTCCGCGCACACCAAACGAATCCGAAATATCCAAAAGAAGGATCCTCTGGGCATCGTTATGGAGAGCTGGTTCGCGACCACACGCCAAAAGATCTACCGCGAGATGCGCGCCAAGTACCCGAACCTCACGACCGAGGACTGGAAAGTTCTGCACAAGCTCATGCGCCAGTACATCTGCGTCAAAATGCTCTTGGGCGAGGACCAGTGCCCCTACTTCTGCCTCAACTCCCATGGCACACCTCCTCTCGTCGAGGTATTCACCGCGCCAAGGTCTTACGGCAAAGTCACCAACGAGTGTGCTCGCATGATCATCGAGGCCTTCAAGATGGCTCGCATCATGTGCACCGAGGTACTCATCGTCAGAGTGCACCACGAGAGCAGAACAGTCTGCCTGATACGCGTCCGCTAGGCCAAGCCACCACTCGTCCGAACACCGTCGCCCGCACATCTCGTGCGGGCGCCTCTGTTTTTTAAAAATATCGATATAGTTGATTATTTCTCTCCAAGACTTAGACAAAATGTCTAAGTCTCCTTGTCTAAGTCTTAATGTCTAAGACGGAGTGACTTAGTCTTAACTTGGTCTTGAGAACGACTCCACTGAGACCTCCCCTACCCCTCCTTCGTAAGGAGGGGTGAACCGAGTTAGACTTCAACAACTGGTACTTGTGTAATTATTGGATCAGCATCTTCTTGATACTCGATTGCCACAACATCAATCCTATACGACGATCCTAGAAGACAATGCTTTTGCAAATAAAGTTCGGCGGTTGTTTGAATCTTGCGTAATTTTGAGCTAGTCACTGACTCTTCTGGATATCCAAACTGATGTCCTCGTCTGGCTTTGACTTCTACAAACACAATCTCATTACCGTCACGGGCAATTAAATCAATCTCGCCAGCTCGAGTTCGATATTGGCGTTTGATAATCTTCATTCCTTTGGAAACTAAAAACCGCGCCGCCAGTTTCTCAGCCAAATTACCAAACTGGCGGCGCGGATCCATAATTCGATGTTTAAATGTTTAAATTGTTGAATCGCTCCAACCCCCTCCCACTCCCCCTTCGAAAGGGGGAGGGTCCGAGTCTCGACTTCACCTCCTTACGAATGAGGGGCCAAGGGAGGTCTTCGTTCCCTTCAACTCTATTTTCTCTTACTTTTCGGAATGTATTTATTTGTTTCAACCTTGGCTACTCCTTGATCTTTTAATTCTGGAATCCTAACTTTTGCATACCACACAATCCAAGCTGACCAAACAATCAATCCAAGCACCCAGGCCAAAAACCAGAATCTAGCACCAAAGAAATAAATCTGCTCATAGGCAAGGAAAAACCATACTAGACCTGTCACTCCCATGGTCATACACATCTGACCCAGATATTTGTAAACTTTAACCATAAATCGATCATCCTTTTTATTACGCGCCATGATACGACTAATAGATCCAAGAATAATTACAATGGCAAATAAGAAAAAGAATACATGCTCAAAAGTAGCGCTCAAGCCAGTTGTTTGCAGACTGAACCAGAAGCTTAAGGAGAATAGTTGTGACATATTTTATATATTTATCAGTCATCCCTGGCTTGACCAGGGATCCAGCGCCTATCGAACGATAGCTGATGGATTCCTGCTTTCGCAGGAATGACAAGTGCCAAGATATTACTAATTTTAGGGGCTATCGTCAACCTTGGTTAAAAACTATACCCCAGTGAGTTGAGTTAATATACAAATCAAGTTCTTTGGTAATTCCTTCTTTTAAAAACCTAGCTTCAACCTGCATAGCCTCCATTCTTTGCTCTTTTGGCGGTGCAGCTGGATTTTGCGCGTCACGCAACCAGTCAACAACCAAGATTTTTCCCTCAGGCTTTAGCACGCGTTTGATCTCATGTGCTAACACTCCAATATCTTTTACACACCAAACATTATTCACCACAAAAACCCAATCCAAAGAATGCTCCGCAATACGCACTCCACCTTCCCGTTCAAAATCTCCCCACAGAGTATGTAAGTTCAAAATTCCAAAAAGTTTTCGACGACCATCAATCATCTCTAACACCTCTTTGACAAGATCAACAGCATAAACCGTGCCCTCATCTCCCACAATCTGCGCAGCTGGAAAAACAAAATGCCCAGTCCGACCAGCCCCAAAATCAGCCACCTTATCTCCAGATTTTAGATGAATATCATTTAGAATTTTTTTTGCATCAAGTAATGCGCTTGCTTCTGACATAATTTTGTTACTAAATTTTCACAGCGAACTAGTGAATATTTACCTTATAAGTGGCCCAAGAATCCACATCAAAAAATTATCCCATAAATCTGTGACTATAATAATTCCAATAATACAGCCAGCAATTCCGATAAGCTTGTACAAAAGCCGAGTTCCGCCGTCACCAAGATTTGTCTCTGCCCAAGCACTGCGACCTATCATCCGTAAATACCATTCTGTTTTCCAAGCCATGGAAATTCCAATAGCTATAATCACCAAACCAATAAGAACATTTAAAATAAAATCTCCCATATAGAACAAGTATATCATCGATCGCCAACACTGACAGATTTTTGATCCACAAGAATAAAAAAATGAGTGGGGTGCTTTTATTTATAGAAATTTCTTTGATAATTGTCCGCAAAACTGCTAAAATTTAGTCATAATCAAACAACATATGTCAATGGACTACAATCCACGCAGGCCAGAGGTGATGAAACAAAGATTTGCAGAAGATATTTATGATTCTTTGCCAGTAGTTGAAACGGGTGTTGAAATACCAAGAGTTTCAGCCACAAGGCTGGCCTCAGGCAAAGATGCAATTCTAAACATATCTAGCAGAGAAAGACTCGGAAGAGAAGGATGGGATATGGACATCCTCAAACTTGCTCAGAAAGGTAACCTTATTTTTAATCGTAGCGGAGAGGTCTACGAAATTCTGGAAATAAATAAAGGAATATTAAGAGTAAAAGATCGGGAAACAGGGACAGAAAGTGAAATCGTGGCACAGCCAAGAAATATAAAAGCTAAAGAGTATTCTTATAATTTGCGCAATGGCTCTAGGCATTCTAGAAAAATCAAAGTCTATGATGCGGCATTTAAAGATGACTCGCTAGACACCTCTGGGCTCATAGATAGTATTGTTGGTTCTATTCCGGCACAATGTATGGAAATTTTTGATGAAATACAAATTCATCCACAAAATACTGACAAGGCTGGTAATTTTAAAGCCGAGGCATCTTTATTTTCAGATAGAAAAGTTTTGACTTTGTATATAGATCAAGACAATCTCTCAATGAAGGATGTTATTGAAACTACTTATCATGAAATAGGTCATGCTATTGCTAGATATCTAAAGGGTACAATCAATCCAGGTGAAGTATGGAAACATGCTATGACAGCTGACGGCAATAATGTGTCAGAGTATTCTGTTAGAACTAAATATCCAAAATTACATGATGCTGGAGAAACAGAAGACTTCGCTGATTCTGTTATGATGTATTTAGCAACCGACGGGGCCAAAACCACCCAAACTCGAACGCTACGTGATTTTTGCAACAGACGATTCCAAATATTAGACCAAATATTTCAAGACCTATCCGCAAGACAAAACGATAGTGCGGTTAGCAAACTAGCCGGACGCGTTTTAAGACAACTGAGTGCTTTGGACAAAAAATCTTAAATCAATGAAACAAAACACCCTCGTGGGAAGGTGTTTTTGAAAAGTCTTGATTTTATTCTGCTAATACCTTTTTAAGCTCGTTGATATTTGTAAATAAATGGGTCTGCATGCCAAATTCTTTGGCAGACTTTATATTCTCTTCTTCATTGTCGATGAAAAGCACCTGACCTTTCTGAGTCAATAATGTACTCAAGTTTTGGCCTGCTTGATTTAACTCTCCATATACCTCTTCAAAAAATCTTGGATCTTTTTTCTTATAACCAACCTCAGCAGATATAAAAAGTCCATCAAATAGCTTATCAAAATTCATCTCGTGTCGCATATACTCGCCTCGATATTTTTCCTGATTGGTAGCAAGATAGCATTTAACACCTTGCTCTCGAAGTTGTTTTATCAGCTCAAACATTTCCTTATTTGGAAAATTTTCAAAATCAAACCACTCTTTTAGCATCTCATTTGTACTCTTTGTCCAACCCCAATCCTCTATAACTTTCCCAAGCTCTTCTTTAAGGTCGGCCCTGCCAAACATGCACTCTTGAAATATCCCCTTGAAAAATGAGCATGTCTTCTCTGGCGAAATACCATAATCACTTTCCAGCTTTTGAGAGAACATAACACCCGAATCTACAGTCACCCCATCAGCATCAAATAAAATTACTTTGTATTTCATATAGACATCAGTGTAACTAAAAATCCTTATCCACGCTATACACAAAAACCACAGATGAACTGTGGTTTTTGTGGTGGATGTTGAGGGACTCGAACCCCCAACGTGCGAAAGTTAGCGAAGTAACAATATCAAGCCAGAACATAGATTAAGCAACAAACACAAGGTCAACGTATTGTCTCTCCAGTCCCGCTAGTCCCCGCAGTAATCCCGTGTTGGTGAAATATGGTCACATGGTGGTCACAAAATTTGATTGCCATTTATCGCAGAAAGCAAAAAAGGTATCTGCCGACCGACCGCTTATCACGGTTCGAATCGATAGATACCCCACGCCAGGCCGTCCTGATTTACGGCTTCTGCGATACAGGTCGCTCCCAGCTTGGTGCAGAAAGCGATGGACACCTCGTTGCGTACGGGTTCGTGCAGGATCGTCACATACATCGTCGTGATAGCTTCACGGCGCATACGTGTAAACATATCCTGCATGAGCTTCGTGCCAAGGCCTCTATGATTGCAGCTTGGGTCGACTCCGATCTGATCACCGAAGATGAACCGACCGCCTTGTTTTGCGAGGAAGTCTACAGCGCCATCTTGATGTGAGACAGAACCGTATTCGACTAGATCTCGCAGGAAGCTACTCTCGTAACACATTAGGAAACCATCCGTCGCACCACCTTCGCCACCTACGGTGAAGAATGGGTTGAGCCGCCTAGCATACTGGCTTTCGCTCAGTGTGTAGACGAGGAATCCTATGTAAAAAAGTGCGGGATCAGGACTGGAGACGTTGAGTTGGACTGTTTCTGCGATCCGAACGACCGCAGACATGTCGTCGCGTGCGGCAATTCGTTGCATGATCACTCCAAGGAAAGGTGCAGAAGACTAGCTTTACATGAGAGTAAAAAAAGGTCAAACAAAACACCCCGTCATTTCGTGGGCAACTGAGCAGTAAGCTCTGAGGAAATGATGTTGAGGGGTCAGGTCGGACTATGGACTTTTTATATAATTAGATTAACAAAAAAAAGAACCTACTAAGTAGATTCCTTTTTGGTGGGTGTTGAGGGGCTCGAACCCCCGACCCTCTCGGTGTAAACGAGATGCTCTAGCCAACTGAGCTAAACACCCTTTATTAGTTCGCTTTAAAATATAATCGCGAGCCATGCATTTTTAAGTGCGTTGAGAGGATATCAAATTTAATAATGATTGACAAGAGCCTGTAGATTAAGTATATTTTTCAAGCAAATTGCGAACGTGGTGGAACTGGTAGACACGCCAGCTTGAGGGGCTGGTGGGAGTAATCCTGTGCGGGTTCGAGTCCCGCCGTTCGCACCAAACAAAATCCCTCTAGAGAAATCTAGTGGGATTTTGATTTACAAGAAGACCCTTCCTGTCATCAGGGTAGAAAAAAAATAATAGGCAACCACCCCTAACCCCTCCTTGGGAAGGAGGGGTGTGAGCTTAGAACTTCCTCCCCTTTCCCGTTATCACTTTCAATGCCTTGGGAATAATCTTGAATCTTAACTCATTACTTTCAAATTCTTCTCCGTCAGCTTGACACTTTACGATTTCGCTAAGTGTCACATGAAATTCTTTGGCCGGCACAATGGAAACATTATATTTATTTTTTCTAAATAATCCTTTAGCTAGAGTACGCAATACACACTCAAGTTTGCCATCAACTGGATTAGCTGCGCGAACATCTTCGTCAGCAATTGCTAAATTACGAACTTCAAGTGAACATTTTTTATATGCCTTGAGTTTATAAGTTCGCTCAACCTGAACTTCAAGCTGAGAAACTTGAGGTGCGCTAACAGTATGTAAAAATCGTCGGCCATTTACTTCCCCAGTATCAAGCTGCTCAATTATTCTGGCTGATAATATGTCGCAGGCCTCAACTCCAACTGGAATCCCAAGGATGTCAGACAACATAAGATTATCTTTGCCAAGCGGGATTGTACCAATTACTGCGCCTGTATCTCCAACTGCATCAATCACCCTACGAAGAGTCACATCATTGCCAACAGCCACGATAGTTTTGGCGCCTTTGCGAATCTCGTCACGAATCAATTCTTTTGGATCACGAAAAAGTGCCAACCGCGCAATTTTGCCGGCAATCCCCAAGTCAGTCACGCGTGTTTCAATTAATGCTAGATCGCGTTCAAAGCGAGGGTCTTGAATAAATTCATCGTAGACATAATAGTACATAGGCACAATCGAAATAACCCCCTCCAACTCCCCCTTCGTAAGGGGGAGAGTCCGAGTCTCGACTTCCCCTCCTTACGAAGGAGGGGTCAGGGGAGGTCTTCGTTCTCTTTAATCCTCACTCTCCTTCTCCTCTTTCTTAACCTTAATCTCTCTTCCGTCCATGGTTATTTTTCCATTGATCTGTGCGCCAGAAGCGACAGACAAAATACTTGCCACAATATCACCTATCATTCTTGATGAAGCAAGCAACTCAAGTTTTTCCGAAACCTGAAGGTTTCCACGAATTTCACCAGACACAACTGCATTACGAGCAATCACATCAGCATGAATTTTCGCTTGATCGCCAATGCGCAAATCTCCAGCAGCTTGCACATTTCCGGCAACTTCCCCCTCAATTACCACATCTCCATCGCTTACAAAGTCTCCCTCCACACGCACGCCGTGCGCAATAATCGTTTCTGATCCTTGATTCTTAGCCATACTACATTTCTTTAAGAGTATCAATATTTAATATGCTTAATGCATTTTGCATTGTTTTTTCAACGGCGTCCAATAATGCCAAACGAGCCTGCATCCTTTCTTTGATATCATCATCCAAAATTCTCACCTCATGATAGTACTCATTAAAGAGCTGTGAAAGCTCAAAACACCACAGTGCAATTGGTGAAAGTTGATAACAAACACCAGCTCGCTCAACAACATCAGGCAACTGCGAAAGATGTCTGATTAACTTTCGCTCAAGTTTGTGAGTAAGTTGTGCTACCACAATCTTAGGCTTAACAGATGTTTTCTTTTTAATACTTTCAATTCGAGCAATGGTGTAAAGCAAATATGGAGCAGTAAAGCCGTCAGACTTAAGTGCCTCATCCATGTCAAAAGTAATTATTGACTGTGAGTCCTGACGAAGCATCATAAAAGTCATGGAAGCAATTGCCATTTCCTTGGCAACCTTAGCAACCTTCTTTTCCGCCCAATCCTCATGACGCTTTTTGGTCTCACCAATTAGATGCTCAACCATGGTGTCGCGCAGTTGCTCATAAGTAACAATATTCCCAACACGAGACGACATCGTGCCTTCTGGAAGATTTACCATGTCATAGGAAAGATGAATGAGTTGCTTGGTGAAGTGCAAACGCCTAAGAGTGGCAAACAACTGATCAAAGTATAGTGATTGACGAACATCCACGATAAAAAGCTGTCTGTCAGCTCCGTAATCCTTATCTTTTTGCAAAGCAAGAGCCAAATCTTTTGTGGCATAAAGAGACGACCCATCAGACTTCAAGATCAAAAATGCTCCCAAACTTTCGTCTTGCAAATCAACAATAGTGGCTCCTTCACTCTTTTTGGCAATACCGTCAGTCAGCATTTTTTGTACCAACTCTTTTCCATGCTTTTCTACTTCGCTTTCAAAATACCAAACCTCTGGGCTGATTTTAAGTTCTTTAAATATCGATTTGAATTGATCCAAACTCCACTGTCTTGTTTTCTTCCAAAGTGAATACCAAGGTTCTTTATCAAGCTCAAGATTTTGCTGAATCTGCGCAATCTCTTTTTTAAAATCTTCGTTCTCCTCAACAGCTTTAGTTGCTTGCGTGTAGATCTCGCCCAACTTTTTCGCCCGCTCACTTTTTTCAAATTTCTCTCCAGCGTGAAATTTCTCCATTCCCCAAATCGCCTTGGCAACATGCGCTCCAATGTCTCCAATATAAGCGGCTGGGACTACCTTATACCCATTTGCGCGCATCAAATTCACAACTGACTGACCAAAGATGGCGTTGCGAACATGACCAACATGAAACTCTTTGTGCGTATTTGGTTGAGCGTATTCCACTAAAATCTTTTTTCCATTACCAACATTTTGATTTCCATACTCAGTATTCTTTTCCTTAATCTCTGCCAAAACACTTTGCCCAAAGGCGTCCATGTTTAATGTAAAGTTTACATAAGGTCCTGAGGCCTCGATTTTCTCAATAAACTTTGTGGGCCCGATTTTGGCCGCAAGTTCGCTGGCTAACTCAAATGGCTTTTTCTCCATTTTCTTGGCAGCGATGAAAACTGGATAAGCAAAGTCCCCCAGGGTCAAATCAGGCGGAGTCTCGATGTCGTCAATGCTCAAATCAACTTCAAGATATTTCTTCAGTGCGTTTACAACTTCCTGTTTTGCTTGTTCGCGTGAGTACATAGTTTTTTATCATTTCACCAACTTAACAAAATGACGCTTTCCTTTCTGTAAGACCTTGCCCTCTGGCGTTCCTTCAACTGTCAGATCGATATTCTCAACAACAGCTCCATCAAGCTTTACACCCCCCTGCTCAATCATGCGACGCGCTTCGTTCTTTGACATCACTAACCTGGATCGAACCAATACATCAAGGATTGGCTCAGGCGCCGACACATTTACCTCATTCATTTCCTCTGGAGTCTCATGTTTTTGAAAAACAGTTGCAAAATGTTCGCGGGCAACTTGAGCTGATTTCTCATCATGAAACAATCGCACAACTGCAAAGGCTAAATCCGCTTTAATGTCGCGTGGATTAACTCCTTGCTCCATTTGAATCTTTTTACCAGCAATCTCTGACATAGAAACATCGGTGGCAAGTTCAAAGTATGGAATAATCACGCTGTCATCCATGGCCATGATTTTGCCATACATTTCCTTTGGAGCGTCATTGAGTGCAACAAATCCACCTTCACTCTTGCTCATCTTCTTGCCTTCATCGTTGGTAATGAGCTTAAGAGTCATGACCATCTTCTCTTTATTGTTAACTGCTTTCATCAGTGTTCGACCAGCCAGCATATTAAAGGTTTGATCTGATCCGCCAACTTCCAAATCAACATCCATTGCCACAGAATCATAGCCTTGCATTAGTGGATAAAAGAATTCATGAAGGTAAATCGGCTTCCCTTCTTTGAGCCGTCGATCAAACATATCACGCTCAAGCATTTGCTGAACAGTAAAGTTGCTTGCCAAATCCACAATCTCTTCAAAGGTTAGTTTTCCCAGCCACTTGTGATTAAACATGATCTTGGCTGGATTCTTGCCAGAAAATGACAAAATCCTTGACGCCTGTTTTTTATAAGTAGCAGCATTTTCCAAAACTTGCTGGCGGGTGAGTTTCTGACGAGCAGCCGACTTGTCGGTCGGATCCCCAATCATGCCCGTGAATGATCCGATAAGCATAATAACTTCATGACCGAGATCTTGGAACTGCTTTAATTTTCGCAGTTGCAAAGCATGACCAATGTGCAAATCTTTTCCAGTTGGGTCAATTCCAACATACAACCGAAGCTTCTTGCCTTCTTTAAGTCTAGCTCCGAGCATCTCTGACTTAGGATAAACCTGCTCAACACCACGAGTCAGTATTTCTTGAATTTTATTTTGATCTTTAGATACGGACATATATTTTTTTAATGCAGGACATTATGTAAAGCTTCACTTGAAGACGAGAAGATCTCTCCTGGGCGTCGAGATGGGGATAAATCATATTCCCATTTCGACCGGAGGGAGAAATCTTCTAAGTCCTATTTCCCATTTCGACGCACCGGAGAAGTCTTCTAATGCTAACCGAGATTATCAAGCTCCCTTTTCAAAGCTTTTTGTTTTTCTTGCGCTTCTTTAAGCCGGCCTTGCTCTGCCTGCACAACCTCAGCCGGCGCATTATCAACAAATTCTTTGTTCTCAAGTTTTAATGCCAAGCGCTTGATGTAAGACTCAACTACTTCCAGTTCAGAGCCTATGCGTGAGCGCTCTTTATCAAAATCTATCAAATCACCAACCGGGACATACAACTGAATCGAACCAGCCATCAACGAAAGCGCGCCTTCTAGCTTAGTTGCTTTATCAGTCCAAGTGACAACTCCGGTCTTGGCCATCTGAGCAATCACATCTTGGTACTCTTCCAAACTTGACGCACTCACAATGGTAACATCAATTGGCTTACCATAGGCAATCTTATACTCAGCCCGAACATTACGAAGTGCTGTAACAATCTCGCGTAATTGTTCAAATTGAGCAACAGGATTAGAAGATCCCTCGGATGCCTCGGGATGGGAAAGGAAGACAGGCCACTTGGCCACAATCATCATGCCACGATCGAACTGTTTATACAGCTCCTCAGTCACAAACGGCATTAGTGGATGCCAAAGTTTTAATAGGCCTTCGAGCACATAAAGCAAAATCTCATCTGTCTGACTTTCACCATTCTTTTTCTGAACCTTGGCGATTTCCAAATACCAATCCGCAAACTCTCCCCAGGTAAAATCGCGCAACAGCTCTCCTAAAAGTGAATACTCATATTTTTCATAATGAGCTGTGGCTCGAGCCACAACCTGGGCATAGCGAGCCAATATCCACTTATCAGCCAAAGTCTTTGGCTCTGGAATCTGATCGATGGATCGAACTTGATCAACACTCATGAAAACAAACCGAGAAATATTCCAAAGCTTGTTTGTAAAATTTCTATAACTAGCAATCTTGTCATCAGTAAGTTTCGTGTCTGTCCCCGGGGTCTGGCCAATCATCATTGCCAGACGCAATGCGTCTGCTCCGTACTCTTTAATAGCATCAAGTGGGTCCACTGCATTTTCAAGCGACTTACTCATCTTGCGACCCTGTTCATCTCGCACAAGTCCATGGAAATAAACCTTTTTGAATGGAATCTCACCAAGAAAATAGGTTGACATTAAGATCATGCGCGTCACCCAAAGTTGTAAAATGTCATAACCTGTTTCCATTACACTATTTGGATGATAGATCTTTAGGTCTTCTGAGTTCATGTCAGGCCAACCAAGAATAGAGAATGTCCAAAGCCCTGACGAAAACCAAGTATCAAGCGTGTCCGGGTCTTGCTCCCAGTCCTCCCCTTTGGGCGCATCAACTCCAACATAGATTTCTTCACCCCTGTACCAAACTGGAATTTGATGCCCAAACCAAATCTGTCGACTAATACACCAGTCACGCAAATTTTCAACCCAGTTAAGATAAACTTTTGTGATGCGACCAGGAAGAATATCGATTTGGCCATTTTCCACAACATGCTTCATGAGCATTTTTAGCGTAACTGTTTGTCCATCATTAATCCCTTTGATTGGATTATGTTTGGATTGATTGAAAGTAAACTCCTTACCTACATTTATAAACCACTGTTTTGATGGAATAGGTTCGATCGTCGTACCACAACGATAACAAACAGATAAATTGTGTTTATAGTTTTCTTCAACATGATCAATGAATCCCATTTTTTCCATGTCCGTCACAATCGCTTCACGACCTTCGAGCGTTGTCATACCAGCATACTTCCCACAGTTTTTCATCATGCGCCCATCTTCATCAATGATCTGCTTCATGCCAATACCATGTCGCTGTGCAATCTCGTTATCAACAAAACTATGGGCAGGAGTCACTTTGACTGCACCGGTTCCAAATTCAATATCAACAGAGTAATCAGCCACAACAGTAATTTCAAATTCTCCGAGCACTCCTGGAATCATGAATTTTTTACCAACCATTTCTTTATATCGCTCATCACTTGGATGAACCGCAACAGCTGTATCACCAAGCTTAGTCTCAGGTCGTGAGGTTGCTAAAACAAAAGGGCCATACTTTATCCAATATAATTTTCCATTTTCTTCCTTATACTCAACTTCATCATCGGCGAGTGTGGAGTGACATCGTGGACACCAATTAACAACTCTATGTCCTTGGTAAATCAAACCATCATCGTACATGCGCTTAAATGCAGTTCTAACGGCAAAGTTTCTTTTCTCATCGATCGTATAAGCTTCACGAGTCCAGTCAATTGACACACCCATTTTCTTCATCTGATTCACGATAATGTCATGACTCTTATTTGCAAAATCATGGACACGCTTAAGAAACTTCTCACGTCCAAGATCGTGCCTGGTCTTTCCTTCTTCCTTCATGAGAATTTTCTCAACTTTTGAATTGGTCGCGATCGCAGCATGATCTGTTCCTGGAACCCAAAGCGCACGCTTGCCACTCATGCGAGCATAGCGGATCATTGTATCTTGAATTGCCAACATCACCGCGTGCCCTGTGTGCAAAGTTCCAGTCACATTTGGCGGAGGCAATGAAATACAATAACTTTCCTTGCGTTTATCTAAATTTGGTAGGTTTTCTGGAGTAAAATATCCGCTTTTAGTCCAAGCAGAGTAAATTGCATCCTCGACAACGGTGGAGTCGTAGGCTTTTGGTAGTTGTAAATCGTCTGGCATATATAACAGTAGTTTAGCGAAAAAGGCGGGTTTGGGCAATGAAGTGTCATTGACACTAATCAACTCCCGTTATACTATCCTCCCTTGCCCTAAGGGGAACTCATGCAAAAAATTGGAGGAGAGAAATATATCTTTTGATAAATTCCATGGCTTACAGCACTCATGAACAATTTTTTACCATGCTAGAGCGATCGACAAAACCGATCATTCTTCTTAGTCATGGAGCCAACGCTGATGATTTTGCCTCAGCTTTTGGCGTCTGTGCGCTATTACAAAAATTAGAAAAATCAGTCGAGATTGTCAGCCCAGGCGGTAATGTGCCAAAGTCTCTATCTTTCATAAAGTCACCAGTACAAATCCAAGGGGACATCCAGAACATTCGTAAACTTACATTACGGGTGAATGCAAAAAACGCCAAGGTCGACGAGCTTTCATACAACATGGAGGGTGAGGAACTGCATATTCACATTTTGCCAAAGTCAGGAACCTGGACCTCAAGCGATGTCCATATTGACACTCATGGGTATAAACACGATTTGATAATCACAATCGGAGCAGCTGACCTGGAAACCTTTGGACAACTTTTTGAGCTATACGGAGACTTTTTCCATCAAACACCAATCATTAATATTGATCACAACAGTGCTAACGAACATTTTGGTCAGGTAAATCTTGTGGATATGAGCGCAGTCTCGTGCTCTGAGATTTGCTATGACACTTTCATGCGTATTGATGAAGCTTTAGTGGATGCAGAGATTGCGACTCTATTTTTAACTGGCATGATCTATAAGACTCACAGTTTTAAAACAGAAAACGTAACTCCAAGAACCTTAAAACTTGCCGGAGACTTAATTACAAAAGGAGCACGAAGAGATGAGATTGTGCAAAAACTCTACAAAACTCGTAGCGTTGAAACATTGCGACTCTGGGGACGCGCGCTGGCCAGGCTCAAGTCTGACGATCAACACCACATTGTTTGGACAATGCTCACTCAACAAGATTTTATTAATGCCGGAGCTGACTCAACTGCACTTGAAAGCATTATTGACGAGCTTTTGATGAGCGCGCCCGAAGCTCAAATAGCGTCAGTTTTATATGAACATATTGATGGATACACAACTTCGATCCTGCACGCTCGCCGACCATACGATGCCCTCATGCTCGGCGCCCCCTTCCGCGCAGCCGGAACGCGCGAAGAAGCCAAACTCCAAATCCGCCAAAGCGACATCATCAAAGCCGAACGCGACCTAATCACTCATTTACAAAAAACAATAAAAGAACTCGTAGTTTAGGCTACGGGTTCTTTTTTATAAACAAATTCTAAAATTTTATTCTTCTTGCACTTCTTAGGCTTTTTGTTTTATCTGGCGCTGTGCCTTTGTTAAGGTTTACAGTTAAAAGATCGACTCTTCCTCATCTGTATGGACTCCTAGCTCTGGAAAACGTAAATCAATTCTTTTTATTGATCTATCAAAAACCATCATAGGATTATGAGTAACAATAATAATCGTTGCCTGTGGAGCCAGATTTCTCATTTTATCTTTTAGAGCTCGTAGCTTCCAAGGATCCAAACCCTTTTCTGGTTCATCAATTATAACAAGACCTTGATAATCCTGTAATTGGTAACGCTTTATTGCTTCTGCAAAATACTCCTCTTGAGCTTGACCAGTAGAAACAGAATATACTTTTTGTTCTGCCATTAGTTTACTGATGACTGAATCTCCTCTATTTGATCTTTGTAAATAATTTGTCATACATCTTGCGCAGTCAAGAAAAATGCAAGGTGGATTACTTGATCGCGAATTACCAAAACCGCTCACATCAATACATCGTGCTAAATCAAATGATGCGGAATTTTGCACTCCCCCTTCACGATCCTCTAAATTAACACCAATGCTTCTATGTGAGTGACCCGACCCTTCTAAGTAAAGCATGGCGTTTTGAATGGCGCGAACAAGCGTCGACTTCCCACTTCCGTTGGTGCCAACAATAGCATATAAGGAGCCTTTTTCTAATATTAATTTTGGTAAATTTCTTAATGCTTCAGGCAATCCGTCTCTCTCTTTCTGTGTTAACAACCGATAATCTATTTCAATGTCAATATTTGGTCCTGGTTCAACCTCTTGTTTGTTGAAACGTTTATCTACTAGCATGAATTTGTCTGTGACCTCTTGTTTAGAGGGCACAAAGCCAGCCACAGATAAAATGATGCTTTTAATGCCGTCTATTGACTCATCGCTTAATGTTCCGGGCATTCTGTTTGATACTCTTTTTCTAAAATCCTCATCAGATTGATATCTATTAATATACTGTTCAATAACCCCAAATCCTTGAGCGATATCAGCTAATAATTTATCAAAATATTTATCCTTAATAGTGCCACCTCTTCTCACCATCGTCACCCGTGTTTCCGTTTCATGCACAACATCTGCTTGAGATGATCCATCATGTCTTGGCAAAGGAGCCCTTGATTTGAAATTTTTTTGCTCGCCAACAATACGAAAATTCTCATCTTTCCTTATAGAATCTAAGGTCCATCCCTCCAATTCTTCTGGCAAACGCTCATTCCGAACAATACGTCCGTCTTCATTAAATGATACTTCTCGCAGGCCAATAATTTCATTAAATGCCTGGTTAATTATTATAGATGGGCTACCTGGGATACGTACTCCATACAAATATCTTCCTAAATCTCTTTTAGCGTTCAAGAAAAAATCAACCATTTCAGGTGTGCGTTCTATGTTACATCGCGATTCCTGTTCTACTAGTGACAATGGTCCTAGTTCTACAAACACAATTTTCCCTTCTGCCTGCGCCGGACTAACCACCTTCATCGTTGGTAATTCTTGCCCTGGTGCAACCTTTCCCTTAGCTGCAACAAATTCATCATAATTTTTCGTATGTATAATTTCCGGCTGTCGGGGATGTTCAATTCTTCTACCAGGTTTCGCATCGTCTTTAGGTGACTCATGTCTTGGAAATGTATCGTGTAAAGGTATTGTCATATATTTTGTTATATATTTGATATTAAATCTCGGCTTTATCTATTGCAGTTTCTTTGGCTTTTTGTTTTATCTGGCGCTGTGCTTTTCTCTGTTTATCCCGACTATCAGCATCATCATCACCTTCAAGATCTTCTCGCATCCCACGAACAGATCCTCTCCTGCTCTTCTTTCTATCCTCATCAATCTGCGCCCAATGATCTTCCATTACAAACTGCTCTGTCGGCGCATGACGATAACTAAAGTTATATGTAAACTCAATTAAATATTTTGCCGCTTCCTCTATTGTTGACATATATTTTGGCAATTGTCTCCTTGCAATTAACTCTTCAACATATCTCCAAGCGACATCAGAACTTATCTCACACGCTTTATCCAACTGCAGTGCGAGCCAAAAAGGAGTAATAAATGCTTCTTCAAATCGCCAATCTTCTAAATTGCCCATATAAGCTTCATCGTACCTGTGAATAGCTTCAGCATAAAAACGTAAAATCTTTGCAAGCATTTTTGGACCTAAATTTTCGTGCCAACGAGATAATTCATATTTCGTTGGTCGAATAACATGGCGCATAATGTCTAGAAGCGCAGATTTTGTACATTGAATATAGTCATCAGTAGCAAGAATTTCATTCATTCGTAAGTCACGTTTTGTAAAATAATCATCTCTATCACTAATAACTTCAATTTTAGATGCATTTTCAGTCGCCTCTGACATCCAATGCTGAGCAACCTCTGCATCCTGAGTATCATCAGGATTCTCCCAGGTTAATCTCACAATATCGATGTCCCTAGGCTGATAAGTAGAATCTATTCCAAGCGTGCGCAATAATAGAGCTCGTGCTGCTCCTCCTTTATATCCATACCCATGGGGTAGACGCTCTTCTGAAAAATGATTTCTTACCGGCAAACTAAATACTTCATCATACTCTTCTACACGACGCTCTTCATATTCTTCATCATTACTTTGCCACCCTCTCTCAATAACACGATAGCACGCATTTTCGGATTGCAATCCTGTAAGATCTGCTCTGTATTCTAATGCTACCTCTAATAAATCTCGATCCATTACAGCTATCTCTCTTTTTTCACTCGCTTCCTGCAATGCTCGCTGTTCTTCTAAACTTCGCTCTCTAGATTCCTGCGGAAACAAATGCTCAAAAGCTTGGGCTAATTGTTCCTTATACCCACCTTCTAATCTAATTTCATGATTTTTACCTGTTTCCATATTATTTGTTCATCCATATTTTATCACCTAAAATAAATAATTGCATAATTTCCAATGGCTTTGTTGCTTAATTCCTCCACTCCTCGTATGATTTAATCATATGAAAAAGGGAGGAAAAATCAACAAAAAGTTAAATAGTTTAAATAAAGCTGTTAAGCAGGATAAGAAAAAGAAAGCTAACAA
>Ga0209211_10001263_pt1 | contig 48434 bp, 57 predicted proteins | sample RifGroA2_FD_183992 | JGI IMG/M metagenome (GOLD analysis project Ga0209211, IMG submission 183992) | Groundwater microbial communities from Rifle, Colorado, USA - Groundwater A2 (SPAdes) (version 2) | ecosystem: Environmental > Aquatic > Deep subsurface > Groundwater | place: Rifle, Colorado...
TCCTTATCAAAAAGACCATGAATTGTATAGAAAAAACCAGCAATAAGAATTGCCAAAATGATGACAACTTCAATGATGTCGCCAAAATCCGACTTTTTCATGTCGGGGGCATGTTACCGCTTGCCAGAGGCCGGGCAAGCCAGAGTTATCCACTATGACCGATAAATACCAAAACCAAGAGCAAGATCGTAGAGTCGGGGATCTTGAGAAAAAAATGGACACTGTTTTTGATCACATCTCAAAAACCAATGAGGAGATGGGTCGAATCAAGACCGATGTCTCTTGGCTTACCCGATTCTTTTGGATTGTGGCGACCGCTTCGATAGGGGGTCTTATCGCGGCGTTGCTTAACCTAATAGTCACCATTAATAAATAAATTTATGAACAACGAAGGACAATTCCTCTCCGGCGCGCTTATAGATGTTCGCCCAGAAGAGGAGAAAGAAAATGATTATCATTTCGGCGAGATAGTCGCCGCCGCCAACCCCGTCAGTTGGGTCGAAAAACCGCAAAGCGCGTGGCGGAAATTCCCGATCTTTAATCAAGACGGATCGGGATCGTGCGTAGCCCAAACGCTGGCAAAACTTTTGGGCATTCTCTACTGGCTCAAAAACCAGCTGTATGTCCATTTTTCGGCAACACACATCTACCAACGCCGATCCAACAAACCTTCAGGCGGCATGGCTGGCGTGGACGCTTTCAACATCGCGCGAAAAGGCGTGACGCTTGAAGAGCTCGTGCCTTCGCAGAATATGGCCGATCCGCAAATGGACGGCGCCGAGATTCCGCAATACAAACAGGATGTCGGCTCGGTATTCAAAATCGGAAATTATGTGAGTTTGCCGATAAAAGATATCGACACTATCGCTTCGGTGATTCAAACGACAAATAAAGCTGTGATGGTCTGGTTCTATTTCAAGAGCGATGAGTGGAGTGATGTGCCGACGGTAAAATATCCCGATCTGAATCTTTATGCCGGCGATACCAGCCGTCATTCCGTCACGGCCGTTGACTTCGCGCTCTATCAAGGCAAGAAAGCTCTCATCATCGAGGACAGCTGGGGTCAATTCTTCGGACTTAACGGCCAGCGAGTTATTACCGAGGACTTCTTCCGGGCCCGCAATTGGTTTGCGGCTTACCCGATCAACTTTGCGTTTGACGACCAGACACAGCCGCAACCGCAACCAGTTCCAGTGAAGCCAAAGTATGCCTTCACAAAGCCGCTGGTTTTCATTCTGTGGGACAACGCAAAAAATCAGCCCGCAAATATGGCGTTGCATGAAAGCCAGAAAACGGATGTGGTTGCCCTGCAGAACATTCTGAAGTACGAAGGACACTTCCCATCGAATGTTACAAGCACCGGCTACTACGGATCGATCACCGCGAAAGCTGTGTATGCGTTCCAAGTAGCCCATAAAGTCGCGCCTTTGTCGGAACTCGATTCTTTGAGAGGTCGGAGAGTCGGAGAAAAAACAATAAAGGCGTTAAACGAAATATATTCACTATGAGTACACCAACAAAAGAGGCCCTCAAACATTTAGCTATTGTCTTTGCTTATTCCGGCGTGTCGGCAATTCTTCCGATTCTGCTGGCATGGTTGCAAAACGATCCGCGCTGGGTGATTTTGATCCCGATCATAAATTCGGTGTGGTATGCGGTATCGCGCTATCTGAAAGAGAAACAGCTGATCGAGCAAGGACAACAGGGATAGGAATATTTTGAGATTCTTGCCAAAACGCGCCGGGTGGCTGATTCTGCCACTTTTGATCGCTTTGGTCGCATTTGCCACGAAACCTAACCCCGTGTTTGCCCCTGTGGCGAGCGATTCAAGCCCGATCCGACCATTGACACCTGATGAGCGGGTCTTGCGAGTAAACCGATACTTCGCCGAGCGAAATATGCCGCTTGAGGGCTTCGGCGACAAGTTTGCGGAAGCCGCTGATCGTTGCGATATGGATTGGCGGCTTCTGCCGGCAATTGCGGTCCGGGAGTCATCCGGCGGAAAACAAGCATGCGGTAATAATCCGTTCGGCTGGGCTTCCTGCCGAGAGGACTTTGAGAGTATCGAAAAAGCGATTGAGATTGTCGGCGCAAACCTTTGCGGATTCAATCCGGGGACGGCCGGCTATTATGGCGGCAAAACTACGCTCCAAAAATTACAGAGTTATAACGGAAGCGTGAATCCGAACTATCCCGAAGAAGTGCTCTCAATTATGGAGAGGTTCTAAGGGGCGGGTTCAAACATGCAACGCTCTCCATTCTTCAAACCGAGCATGGTGAAGTGAACGAAGAACATGTGCCATTCCGATCCGAACGCCATGCCGGCCGACTCTCCGTTCACAAATTTCTCACCAACCCAGCTCTTCTTTTCGAGGTCATAGTCAATGCGAAGCCAGCTGTCTCCCTCATATCCGTTGCGATATTGCATGGAATATTTATCTCCATCTTTTTTGAAAGTGGAGAAATCAGGGTTGTATACCGCACTACCCCTGACCCTTGCGCCGTCTTTCATGCCGAAACTGGAAAAAAGCACATTGAACGGAAAGTCGTTAAACTCTGGCGCCTCTTTGATTTCCAAGCGATGCGGCACGAAACCAAAGAATGTGCCATGCTTTAATGCTTCGTCTCTTTTTTCTTTATCTACTTCCATAAACAAAAAGCTCTTCTCGGGGGAGAAGAGCGATTAAGGAAACAAAAAATCGACCTTTTATCTCTCCCCATATGGGGCTGGATTTAGCACCTTCTTCGAAGTGTCATCCTCGAAAGGTTGCTGGGCGGATCGTTGAGCCAGTGCTCTAACCGCCACTCTTGATAAACTCACTATTCAGTTGTACTTACATATTACTATAACTCGCGCCAAAGTCAAAATGTTAATTCGTCCAGTGCGAAATCATTAACGAAACATCTTGGAGATTTATCGAGCCGTCTCCATTGAGGTCTGCGTCTTTATTGTATGGCGTATAAAACATCGAGCTCGTCCAGTGATAGAGGAGAATGCTAAGGTCTCGCATATCAACGCGGCCGTCTCCGTTGAGATCGGCTTTCTGTTTTTTGATGGGCTTGACCGGGATCAATGGAAGATTAATATCCGAGACGCTCATCTCTTCCACCGCCGGCGAGTCCGGCACTCCGATAAGCTGGCTTGTCTCGTTTGCCGATCCGTCTTTCATGGCGGAGATAAACAACATATAAACCCCGGGCGGAACATCATTAAAAGTAAAAATAAAACGCCCGTTTTCATCGGCGATTCTGGCTACGGATAGAGTCAGTTCAGGAACTTTAATTGTGACAAGTGCGTCTGGAGAAGTAGTTCCAAAAACAGTCACCGGGATACCGTGATGGGCAAGAGCTGGAAAAGCAAGCAAAATCAGAGAGAGAGAGAGAGAGAGAGAGAGAGAGAGAGAGAATGCTTTTACCTGTCAAGATTTTGTTTTCACCGCGCATGATTCCATTATATCCCTTGCGCCGAGTGAGGTAAAATTAAAAACCTACTTTTTGTCGATCTTATAGTTCTCCTGCAAAAACATCAAATCTTCTTCCAAGCTTTGCAAGAGTTTGATGTGCCAGTTTTTCTTCGGCCCGCGCATGTCTTTCTCAAGAGTTTGCCGCGCCATATTAATCACGGTTGCCAGCGTGCCAAAGTAGTCGTCGTTCTCGATATGGTTTTCTAATTGTTTTTTATGCATATGCCCAAGTTAACTTGAAAAGGTCGCCCCCAATCTTATGAAATTCAAATAAACAATCCGCCCCCTCCTTTTCAACGCTGATCATGTTCTCGTCTTTCAAACAATCAACGGTAATTAAGCCGTTTTGATTACAAATGTCTATGACCTCTGGTAAGGAATAGTTTTTGTCTTTGGTAAAAATTTTCATATCACACTTTTTCATAGCGGGGCAATGTTACCTTCGGTGACGAGCTTCTCACAAATCTGGTTATCCACTCCGTTCTGAAACACAAAAAGCCCACCACCAGACCGAGCCTTGCGGCTCACATACGAGTTTCCTCGTATGACGCGACGAGCGAACCTGATGATGGGTTCTTTATGCTCGTCGCGTTTTTCGACCATGCCTCAAAGAAATCTCCGGGGGTTAGGTCAATAAATTGTCTGTAGTATTATGCCATAATTTACTCTAACTTCTTCATAAAATCGTTGATAAGATCGGCTATGGCTTTTCTTCTCCACCCCAAAAATTCTCTGAAACTAGCGATCTCCCAAAGTTTTCGATCCAGCGGTATCAGTTGTAGTTTTAGAGCTTCTTCGCCTTTCTTCGCTATGATTTCTTTTTCAAGGTAGACAGCCGGCTCTTTATTCAGAATCTGTCTGTTGGTTTTACCACCAATAAAAGCGAGATTTGCGATTTCATTAATTTCTTTCTTGTCATAGCCAAATTTTGGATCACGCAAAAGAGATTTTGGAAAGATATGGTGATATTGTATGGTGTGTGCTCGACCAGTATGCCTCTCCGATAGTTTCAAACCAGAAAACCAATCCTTAGCGCCATTATGCCTCAACACGAAATAGAACATTGAGAAAAACGGGCTCCTGATCCCTCTATTAACCAGATCATCTATATCAGCAACAAATTTTTTGACATGCAGATGTAGCTGATTAACGAGATCGTCAAGGTTTTTATTTTTGAATAAGATTGATAGATCGGCTTCCAAAATTGATTCCGATGATCCCATACTGTAATGTCCTCGCATGTGGGCGAGATAAAACCAGCGCAAGAGTTTTTTCTGTTCTTCTGTGGTTAGCTTCTCATCGTGCAATACCGCATAGACGGCAATTGGGACCAGTAAAAAGGGAGATGAGAGATAGCTGAGATTATCTATGCCGGCATTGCTTCTCAAAAAATTAATAGCGAAGCGCAAACCATCGGTGGCCAGCTTCCAAGATTCACCCAGCTTCTCTTTGCTGATTTTACCAACTGTTTTGAATCTGCTTTGATGCGTAGCGAATACCACGAGCATGCGAACCGGCAGGCCAGTTTCTACAATATAATCTTCATCGTCTTTGAATTCCGCGGCGAAATCCTCGATGAGTCCCATGAATCCTTTCCATCGAGAGGTGATTTGAGCAAGGGCTAGGTCAGAACCTCGCAGTTTGATGCCAAGAGAATTGACCCGCACGAAAATCTCGGTGACCTCCTCGTATGACATACTTTTCTCGAGCACCTGCATGACATAGGGATAGTCGGCAATTTTTTTGATTTTTTGCAATCTCGCCTCATACTTTTTGTAGCGCGGATCTTGCAGAGAAGTAATCCCAACTTTCTCAAGTATTTCGCTGAAGTCCTTAGTGAAAATATCTGAAACAGGAACCCAGAGCGGATCGTTTTGCAGAGCACGGCTCGCCACCACAAAAGTTCTCTTTTTCATCTCTTCTTGAATGTCGCGTTCTGCGGTTTCTTCATCTTCGACATCTTCCAAGTCAGCCGTGAAGTCGCCATTATTTTCGTCCACTTCGGTGACTTCAACCGGCGGACCCTCCGGGTGTTCCAAGTTGAAAAGGATATCAATAGGTCGTTTGCGGTTTCTGACATGAACTGGCTCACCACCCAAGACAGCGGATAAAGATGTGATTCGTTGCTGGCCATCAAGCAATAATAATTTTTGAGAAGTTGTCGGAGATTTTGTGGATTTTACTGCCAGTTCGCGGGTTTCGATTTCTTCGTCAGTTTCCCAAACCAAAATAGTCCCAGATGGATATCCGCGATAGAGTGAGTCGAGAAGATCACGAACCCGGGTAGCCGGCCAAACATACCGGCGTTGCATTTCGGGGAGGGTAAGCTCCCCGCGTTGCACCTTATCGACTAATTCACGAACTGATATATCTGTTTTAGGCATAAGTAAAAACTAGGACATTTTAATTGTAGCAAGAATGACAAAATATGACAATCCTCTTTTAGTTATCCACTACCACCTATATGACAAAAGTTGACACATGATATACAATTAAAAATAAGCTAAGGATAGCCGATTTATGGAGAAAATATACACACTTCAAGAAACCGCAGATTTACTAAAGGTCAGCACCAGATCAGTGCTTCGTTATATTAAATCCGGGAGATTGAAAGCAACTAAAATCGGACAGTGGAGAGTTGGAGAATCGGCACTCGATGAGTTTTTGAATCAATCAAAAAACCGACATGATAAACCTCGCAAAAAGTAAACTCAAAGTATTCGACAAGGTTATCCCAAAGCCCAAAGAGGATCGAGCCGTGTCGAAGATGTATCAAACCCACAAGTATTGGGCAAGAAAACCTTGGCATGTGGTCTCGGAATACATCAAATTCTTTACAGAGCCCGGCGATACGGTAATCGATGTTTTTGCCGGGAGCGGCGTTACCGGCATCGAGGCAATTATTAATGATCGAAGAGCTCATCTTATCGATCTGAATCCCATTGCATCTTTCGTGACAAACATGACTGCAGTTTCTCCAGTGGACTTGGAGGCACTGCGAAATACTTTTGAGCAGATTCAAAGTAAAATAAAAAAGCGCATTCTTGAATTATATGAGGGCAACCAATGCGGGGACTGTAAAGAAGTGCTATATGCCCGGCACTATTTAAGAGGCCCGAAATTTAAAAATCTTTGTATTAGAGAGGATTGTTATCGGTGCGGCTCGACATTTGATTCTCGTCCGTTGACCAGTAAAGAACTTAAGCATTTGGCAACAATTGAGAAAAGGAGAAATCCATACTGGTATCCAAAATTTAAATTCCCAGAAAAATTTGAAAAAGACAGGGTTACCTACAAAGGGATAAAGTATATTCATCAACTTTTCACTAAGCGTAACCTTCTGGCTCTGTCTCTAATTTTTCATGAAATAAATGAGATCAACAATACGGCTTTAAAAAATCTTTTGCGGTTAGCTTTCTCAAACACCCTTATCCATGTCAGCAAACTCAAAGCAGAGAATGTGAGGCCGCTCGCTGTTAACAATTACTGGGTACCCGATGACTGGATTGAAGAAAATGTCTGGTTTAGATTCGAAGAAAGGTTTAATCGTCTTCTTGAAGCAAAAAGAATTTCTAACCAGCGCATAACACAACGGCAAGCCGATAACCTGAATGTCTATACACAATCTTCTACTGATTTATCGAATATCAAAAGTAGTTCGGTGAATTATTGCTTCACTGACCCTCCATATGGAGACAGCATTCAATATTCAGAACTTAGCATGGTATGGAATGCTTGGTTAAAGAAAGTTTTTGATAACAAAAACGAGGTTATTATAAACAGAACTCAAAACAAGGACGATCAGGACTATAGAGAACTTCTGACGAAAGTATTTGCAGAAACTTATAGAGTGCTCAAGCCGGGATCTTATATGACGGTTTGCTTTCACAACAAGGATTCCAAAGCGTGGTCGGCTATTTTGCAGGCCTGTCGTGGTGCAGGTTTTTTATACATAAACATTGTGCCTCAAGAGCCGATATCAAAGTCGTTCACTCAACTTTGGGCGGAGAACTCTCCTAAAACCGACTTGCTTATGAATTTTGTAAAGCCAGAAACAAAATCAAGAGAGCCAGAACTAATTTATACAAAACTAGGAGGCGTAAGTCAGTTAGTGAAAGAGGCGGTTTCCGTACTTAAAACTGAAAATAAAGAAGTTCAACTTGGTCATGTTTATGACCATGTTTTATCAAGAGTAGTTGGATACATGTTCTACGCAAAGAATGCTGATCTGAACTACGATGCATACTCTCTACCAAAAATTAAAAATGCACTTCAAGATTATGCGACTAAATAAAGAAAGCGTCACAAAAGTTCTGCAGAAAAACTTCGGCTTTGCCAAAGTTCCTGACCCCGAACTAGGAGATCTCATTAAAATGAGCCCTTTTGATGCTTTTATTTATTCGGCGATCACCGGCCATGGCTATCTCGATAATACGCGCCAGCCATACACCTCAAATGGCTTGATGCAAATCTTCAACCAAGCCAATGCCTACAATTTTGTGACGGGGATGTTTGACCGAGACGGCAACCTCTTTCACACACCTCTCTACGAAGCCAAAAGCCATTCCTACCTTGTTAGCGGCGACAAATTTATTGTACCAGTTGAATATGATACAAATGCGAACTTACAAGAACGGCTGGTAGAGATGGAGGAGTATATAACGAACACCGGCCGCGATCCGAAAGATTTTATTATTTGCCGAATAAAGTTGACAACGACCGGCTTTGCAATGGAGCCTTTTATGGAATATGTGGCAAGTAAGTACTTCAACAAAAAAGGATATTTTACCGAAACCCAAATCCCATTCTACTACAGCGGCGGTACGCCAGATTTTGCGGCTTATTCTCTTCCAGACATCGGGGGCATTGTTAAAAAATATTTCCATTTTAATGGGTCATCGTTTATCGGACTGGCATCGATTCGCGCCTTCGGTTTACACAAGAATGGTAGCGGACAGGAAAATATAACAGAAGCGATCGTTGGTGAGGTCAAAACCGCATCACTTGAAGCATTGGATCAGATCAAAAAATATCTTGATAAAGGAGTTTTCAATCGAGCGTACGAAATCATTCCCAATAAAAAATCACCAGAGACAATCGCTGGGCTTATCGCTTTGGATGATAGCGGAGAAATAAAAATTTATGAAGCAAAAACTCCAGCTAAGGTAGTGCCAGAAAAACAAGTCGAATATCTTGCGTGGCTTCAGAATTACATCAAATACTTTCTTATAGCGAACCTGACCAACGAAGAACTCGATGAGTTTTATGGCCAAAGAGCTGGGAAACGAACAAGGACGATCCCAGAACTTCTCGAATTTATCAATGCCTTGCACATAGAAAATATTCTCGACAAGTTAACAAAATACATTCATGGCAAATAAATCAGATGAAATAATTAAAAGAGAGTTGCTCGACATAGGGGAAATTAATGGATTGAAGATTCGAGTATTCCCCGGCGGCAGTAGAGAAGATCAGAAACACTGGGTTGACGGTGGTTTGAGTTTTGGTTTCGATAATATCATGTACGGATCATGCGACGGTGCTTGGTATTTAGAAAAACCATGGGTAGACCCTCTATCAAAAAGGAAATCAGAACTGACGCCAGTATTAGCCGTTGAGGGTACGCTTGCATTAGAGCGTGGTTCAAGCGGCAACGCGCAATATCAGAGATTCTTTCATGCGCTGGGTGCAGTATTGTCGGGAGTTGTTGGTGTTTACTACCTACGAGCTGGCAAGGATTTGATGCGCTACGATCTTCCCAAAGCCGCCTTGAATGTTTCTGAAATACACGGCACCGACTATTTAATTGTGGACGACCTCAATTTGGTAAAAGCTCTGGTGGAAGCGTTGGCCACTGGCGACAAATCAAAATATCATGCCATAGCCACCAGGGTGAAAAAACAAATGGAAGATCAGTTTAATTCTGTGTTTCTGACGAGGTTTAAGGGCGACATGGAGGCGTACTATAGATCGCGGTCAGTTATTCGTCTTGATAAATCAAACATAAAATACCTTGCCGGCAACTATCGTAATTTTACCGAGAGTAGCCAGCGAGGAGGGCACATTGTGCTGGGAGAGTTTCTCCTAGCAAAATATATGCTCAAAGAACCTTTCTACTTTTTACTTCCAAGATTGTTGCCGAGTGAGGTTGAAAGGCTCGACAGATCAAGAAAGAAAGAGTGGTTGGTAATGAGAAATGATGATATGGGTAAACTTCTAACGCTTGAGGACTTCGATGGCGTAGATGAAAAACTCAAAGTAGAGATTTTGAAATTAAAAAATCAGCCATTAGGCGGAAGCGCAAAAGGCGGAAAGGCAAAGTCAAAATGGTATTACCTTATGCAAGAGTTGGAATCCAGAATCAGAGATGGGAAAATTAGAATAAAAACATGAGTAAAAACAATAAGCTACAATCAAATCCCTCCGGCGATAAATCAAAGAAAGAGGAAAATAACGGCAAGTTTCATCCTAAAAACAAGCTAAATGACTTAACCGGCAAAGAGTGGATTAAGTTTACTAAAAGCTGGCTTTTATTTAATGCGCTTCACTCCGACCTGAAAGAGGAGAGGAATGTTTTGGGAGACATAAGTAAAGATCACCCAGCGACATTTTCTCCGACAATGGTCTCAGAGTTTATTCAATTCTTCACAAAGAAAGGCCAAACGGTATTAGACCCATTTCTTGGAATTGGAAGCACGCTTGTTGCGTGTGATCGCACTGGCCGCAAGGGTGTTGGTATAGAGCTAAGCCCGAAGTATGGAGAAATGGCCAAAAAGCGAACTAAGCAAAAAGTGATAATTGGTGATTCGAGAGATATAGATAAATTAAAATTGCCGCCCATCGATTACTCAATCACTTCGCCACCCTACTGGAATGTTCTGAATCGAAGTACGGGTAGTTTTGAAAAAAACAGAAAAGCCAAGGGGCTCTCTACAAAGTATTCTGATGCCGCAAAAGATATCGGTAATATTGATGACTATGAGGCATTTCTGGATACGATGTTTGATATTTACAAAAAAATTCACAAAATCCTGAAACCGGGAGGATATGTAACTATAATAGTTAAAAACATAAAACAGAATGGGAACTTCTACCCTCTCGCATGGGATCTGGCTAAAAAATTAAGCACGCTATACGATCTTAAGGATGAAAAAATTTGGATTCAGGACAAAGTACGACTTGCGCCATATGGTTATCCCTATGCTTGGACAAGCAATATCATTCACCACTATTGTTTGATATTAAGAAAACCTCAGGAAGCAAAGAAATGAAATTACTAAAATTTAAAGTTACACAATATAAATCAATCAAAGATAGCGGCTACTGCTGGCTGGCCTCTGATTTGACGACGCTTGCCGGCAAAAACGAATCAGGAAAGAGTGCCATTCTCGAAGCACTTCGTGATTTTGATACCGATGTTAAATCAATCCCAGATGGCGCGATGCCGCTCGATGACAGCGGTGAGCCAATCATTGAGTTGTGTTTCAAGCCAGATAAGGCAGAGCTCGATGAAGTCGCAAGCGAGTCCGGCGTTACTTTAGAGAAGGAAGTTCGGGATTTTATATCAAAAGAAGGACTTACAATCTCTAAAGATCACGAGGGAAGTTATTATTTAGGCGATGAAGTTAGTGATCTTATTGATAAAAAGAAAAACGACGCCAATCAAAAACACATTAAGGCGATTCAAGCTTCAATTGAAAAACTTAAGAAATATGAACAATTTTCTGATTTAGCCGATCCAAGCTTCGAAGGCGGTGTCGAAAAGATTCAAATCGCTATAAGCGGATATGCTGGTCAAGCTACCGCGCAAGCGGCGGCCATAACAGATGAGGCGACAAAACAAAAAACAACCGAAATAATTCAATCTCTTACCAGCGAGTCGACTGCGCTTCAAAAGGATGATCCATCCGAAAAGATTTTGGATAAAGTTTCAGAATATATCCCGAATTTTATATTTTTCAGTGATTTTCTTGACATACTTCCATTTGAACTTACCTTTTTAGAAGCTAAGAACCATAAAACTGTTCAAGATTTCGCAAAAGTGTCCGGCCTCAACTTAGATGCTGTTATACAAACAACGGATACGCAAAGGCGGAGGAATCTCTTAAGTAATCACTCTGCTACCATAAGCGGAGATTTCATGGACTATTGGGGCCAGAATAGGCTTGAATTGATCGCAGAACCAGACGGAGAAAAGCTAAGATTGGGAGTTAAGGAATCTGACAGAACAATATTATTCAAGACAGAGCAAAGAAGTAAGGGTTTTCAGTGGTTTCTATCTTTTTATCTTCGCCTCAATGCACAGAAAGATGGTACGAACATTATTCTTATCGATGAACCCGGGCTTTATTTGCATGCAAAAGCCCAGAGGGATGTTATGAAAGTACTTGAACAGGTGGCCGAAGAATCCCAAGTCCTTTTTAGTACCCATTCACCATATCTTATTGATGCAGAAAGGTTGGATAGAGTTCGATTAATTCTAAAGGATGGAAATGGAACTCATATTGAAAACAAAATTCATAAAGGGGCTGACACTGAAACGCTCACCCCAATTATTACGGCTATTGGACTCGACCTTACGCACGATTTTTCTATAGCTGGAAAGCACAATGTTTTACTTGAGGGAATTTCTGACTATTACTTTTTGCAAGCATTGAAAGTATATTTACCAAAATCTAAAGTAAATGATGCCAATCTGATCCCATGCGTTGGCGCGCAAAAGATTCCACAGCTTATTTCGCTACTGATCGGTTGGGATTTGGATCATCTTGCGGTTTTAGATAATGACGGAGAGGGTAAGAGAATCGCCAAAGAATTGACTGAGCAACTTGCAATGGAAAAAAGCAAAATAATTTTTATTTCTGATCAAGAGGGATCTTCCATTGAAGATTTATTTACTCACGATGACTTTAATTCTTTTGTTTTAGGGGATAGTAAAAACGGCGACCCTGCTATGTCCAATTCTAAATTTCTTAAAAGTCAGAAGTTTGATAAAGTTCTTCTTTCGAAGAAGTTTTTTGAAAAGGTGCGAAGCGATAAATCCTCTATTAAATTATCAGAGACGACAGTCAATGCCTTTAAAGAGATTTTCGAACGCATATCCACTGGATTCGGAGGTTAAAAAATCTACGTGGAAAATTCACCCTTACAAAATAATGCCCTCGAGGGCATTATTTTTTTGCTATTGACTTTTATTAAGCAAGGTAGTACCATTGGGGTAGTATTACCGAATTGAGGTCATTTTGTAGTACAATCGTAAACAATACATATTTATGCCAAAACAACAAAATCCATTGGGTCGAAACCTCAAGTCGCTGAGAGAGAAGCGCGGTCTTTCGCAGGATCGGTTAGCGAAGTTGGCGGATGTCTCAAACAACACGATCATTGGGATCGAGCAGGATGAGAATCCGAATCCAACACTTGAGACCCTCAAGAAAATTGCCAAAGCTCTTGGGGTAAGCATCGATGATTTGACCCGATAATTATATGGAATTTTTTAATATTTTCACCACGATCAGCCCTCAAGCGATAGAAGTCGCGCTCCTTTCGGTCGTGGCTATTTTATTAATAGGAGTGATCCTGTCGATAAGCAAACTCGCGTCCGGCTTTTTGAAAGGACTGACTCACTTGCGCGATAGCTTCCGTGAAGAAATAAGATTCTCCATCCAGCCAAAGGTTATAGAAATGTCCCTCAGTGTGGAATCATTGGTTGAACTCGCCGTAGAAGTTTGGAGAATAGAGCAACGATTGGCAAAAGTCACTTCAGGATTAACCGATATTCAGAAAAAGGGGCTTGAGAGTTCGGTCCAAAAGCTGAAGCGATACTTGGAAAAATACGATTTAGAAATCCGAGATTATACCAATCAAAAATTCAACGAAGGCCTAAACTTGGATATTTTGTCAGTGGAAAAAGACCCGACAATTACCGAGCCGATAGTTAAAGAGACAGTTGAGCCAACGATCATGTGCAAAGGTCAAGTAGTGAAAAAGGCCAAAATTATACTCTTGAGCAATTAAAACTATGGAAAAACGCAACGCGCAAAACATTCAAATCGGAATCGACTTGGGAACGACAAACTCTGAAATCGCCGTCAATAACGGCGGCAATGTTGAGTTGGTAAAAAATGTCTTTGGAGACGAATATACGCCGTCCGTTTTTGGGATTGATAAAGCTAAAAACAAGGTAGTCGGAAAAAGAGCATACGAGAGGTTGTACAAGGACGCTTCAGAGGATGAATTTTCGAATAACAAAGCAGAAGTGAAACGTTTAATGGGAACTTCGGAAACTGTACGCTTTCCGAGGATCAATCAGGAGATGACCCCCGAGGAAATCTCGGCTGAGATATTAAAGAGCCTCAAAGAAGATGTTTTGAGAAAATATTCCGATTTTGAAACACGGACCGCCGTGATCACCATCCCGGCGTATTTTTCTACTCTGCAGGCGGAAGCGACCAAGAGAGCCGGCAATCTGGCGGGATTTGAATATGCCGTATTGCTTCAAGAGCCGATAGCGGCCGCAATGGCCTACGGGTTCATGAATGCAAAAAATGAGAACTGGATCGTTTATGATCTTGGCGGCGGCACTTTCGATGTGGCGCTCATCTCGTCAAAGGACGGAGCATTGTCCGTGCTCGGCCATAATGGCGATAACTTTTTAGGGGGAAAGGATTTTGACTGGCTGGTCGTGGACAAAGTTATTGTCCCCGCGATTTTGGAAAAACACGAAATCAAAGATTTCAACCGAGGCAATTCTAAATACAGAAGCATATTCGCAAAACTGAAATATATAGCCGAGAGCGCGAAAGTGTATCTTTCTCAATACGAAAAAACAAATCTTGAAGTAGAGGGAATCGGAGACGATGACGACGGCAATGAGGTTTATGTTACCACCGAGCTGACTCGTAAAGGATTTGAGCAACTTATCAAACCGATGGTAGACCGAACGGTTGAGTTGGCCAAAGAGACGATTCAAGAGTCCGGGGTCAAACAATCGACCATCCATAAAATTATATTAGTAGGCGGTCCAACTCAAATCCCATACATTAAAGATCGTCTAAATCGAGAATTTAAAATTACAGTCGATGCATCCGTAGACCCCTTGACGGTAGTTGCTCGCGGCGCATGCATATTTGCCGCCAGCCAACGAATCCCCAAAGAATTCCTCAAGGAAAAGAAAGTGGCCGCTGGCGTAAAGACGCTAACGCTGAACTACGAATCGCTCACATCGGAAGAAGAAGAAACTGTGAGCGGCGTGGTCGAGCAACTGAAAGATTCGGATGATGAATATTATATTCAAATCCAAAGCGAAAGCGGATTTTATAGCGGATCAAAAATCAAATTAAAGGGTGGAAAGTTTTTCGACACAGTCGCTCTTGAACCGCACAAGACCAATCTCTTCTGGGTTTACTTATTTGATAAGGATGGAAATTCAGCGCAAGTTGATCCCGACTCTTTCTCCATAACTCATGGGCTTTCCATAACCGGCTCGCCAATACCGCATTCGATCGGCGTTGCCGTAGCAAAAAGGGATATGAGTAGCGGCTTTGCCCTTACCGAGATGTTTGAACCATTTTTTGAAAAGAACAGCATTCTGCCTTTGCGAACGACAAAAACATATAAGACGGTAAAGAGATTGAAAAAGGGAGACACTGAAAACGCTTTGCCAATCAAGGTTTACGAGGGAGAGTCGGAGACGCCAGACCGCAATCATATTATTTGTGACTTAAAAATTACGGGAGAAAATCTGCCGTATGATTTGCCAGACGGCACCGAAGTGGAAATCAAGATTGAGGTCAATGAATCGAGAGAAGTAACTGTCGAAGCATTTATTCCGACCATCGACTTGTCTCTTAACGCTCGCGCCACGATCCACGCCGAGGATATTGATGTCGAGCAGATGGAGTCGGATCTCAATGCCCAGCGAGAACGCATAAAAACTATTGAAGCAAACTGCACCGCAGAAGAAAAAGCAAAACTTGAAAACACTGTTCAATCAGTGAATACGAGCATAGGCAACGCCCACATCGATCAGGACGAAAAACGGAAAGCGCATACGCATCTGAAAGCTTTAAAAGTTAAGCTCGACCAGATTGAAAAAGCGAAAGAATTGCCGCAACTTACCAAAGAATTTAATGAGGGCATTGCCGATGTTCAGAAAGTGATTGATACACTCGGGGATGCAAAGGAAAAAGAAATGAATAGCGATCAAGTCAAGACGCTAAAAGAGGAGGGCGAAAAAGCTATTGAAAGTAAAGACAAGTATTTGCTTATGCGGGTCAACGAGCAGATCAAGGAACTTGGCATGCGCGTGGCGCTGGCCAATCCCGCTATGTGGGTTTATCAGTTTGAGAAACTTACAACCGAAAACCATACCTTCCTCAGCGAAAAAGAAGCGAGTTATTACATTTCTAAAGGGAAACGCGCGATGGAATTAAACGATGTCGATGAGCTAAAGCGGTGCGTCCATAGTTTAATGCTCCTGCTCCCGCCAGAAGAGCAAGAAGCGATTCGCGGCAATCTTTCTGGCATTACCCATTAATATGACAGGAAAACTCAAAAACAATTCATATCACATTTTGGGACTCGACACTTCTGCAAGCCAGCGAGAAGTTTTGAAGCGATCCAAAGAAATTATTAATCGCCTCAAAATTGATGACTTGCCAGTGTACGATCTGGATTTGGATATTTTTGAGAATTTCCGAACAGAAGAATCGGTAAAAGAAGCGGTCCAAAAACTATCGTCTCCCAAAAAGCGAATAAAGGAATATTTCTTCTGGTTTCAAATTGTGGATAGCGTTGATGAACAGGCGGCCGGCCTTCTCAAGAGCAAGGAATATGCCGAAGCGAGCCGAGTTTGGGAGAACAGTTCGGAAAAAGACACCGCTAAGTCGCTTCTCTATAAAAAGAACCTTGCTATTTTGCACTGCCTTCTGCTCTTCAAAAAAGACAGCAAAACCAACCTTGAACAATCGTTGAAGCTTTGGAGAGAACTCATTGATTCTGATAAGTTTTGGATCGCGTTTGCCAAAGTATATAAACTCCATGACGAGCTCGGCACAAACCAGGAGATCATCAATGAGTTTAAATTAAACGCCGTCTCTTATGTGGCCGACATTTATACGGAACTCGGGCAATTCCACAATAACAATGCCTATGTTGCAGAAAGCTCAAAGATTCTTGAAGCCAAGGGGGCGGCAACAGAAAAGACAGTTCTCAATCCGATTTATCAAAGCGTTGCCGAGGCGGTGGATCAATTGGAATCGCTGAAGGTTAGCGCCGATGGCGTAATTGATAAAAATGAAGCGCAAACGATCAAGGTATTGATCGGGAAAATTCAAGAGGAGTTCAACAAGCTAATTGAGCTTGGACTTTATGAGGATAGCCAATCTAAAACAATCAGAGACAGAGCCGCAAATGCAATCCGAGTCGTAGTGCTGGATTTGCATAATAATCTCAGCGAAACAGACAAAGCGTTGGCACTAATTAATGTGGCATTAAAGATTGCCGGCACTGCCGGCCTTGAATCGAAATTAAAACACGAAATTCGAGTACTCGATGCGACAAAGAAGAATGCGGGTCTGGTTAGCCCCGTTGCCGATCTCGTAACTGCAGAAAAATACGAAGAGGCGTTAAAGCTGATCGAATCAGACAGAAAAAAATATAGCGGCAACGCTGAATTGCAGGAGTTTTATGATAATCAGAAAAAGCTATGCATCTCCATGCTCGCACTGAATAAATACAAGCAGGCCCGGGACTATTTTGATAAACAGCAAGAAAATCTGGCTAAGCCACTGTTTGAAGAGGCGGGCAAATTGATTTACGAAAATATTGGACTCTTCAGCTTTAATAAAAAGGTAATCGATGAATGGGTTGCGGAGATTAAATCTAACGTGGCAAAGGCGAGCATTAAGAATTTAGATCAGTTCGATGAGTACAGAAATTCGTATATAAATGTTGCAAAAGAGAAGTTCGAGGGTCAGCTTGAGCAGGGGGCGTTGATCGTGTTGGTTGACGCGCACATTTTTGGCGGCTTAACCGATGTGATGGGTGACATCAAAAGACAAAGACAGTCAGAAAGAAGTCGGGGATGGATTTGGTGGATCGTTATCATAATAGTATGGATTTTGCTTGCGAATTTATGAGCGATAAAGATAAAAAATTAGATTTTGATCTGGGGTTTCTGGATAAGGAGTTGCCTAAACCGAAACAGCCCGTTCGGACAGATCATGCAAAGACCAGATCGGAAGCCACTAGCTCAATCAAATGGAACTGGAAAACAATCTCGATAATCGCCGGCGTAATCATAGTGATAATTTGGATCGCTTCTTCCGAGGACAGCACTACGCCCACATCGACTTATGCGCCGCCCAGCACCAACCAAATCCAAAATACATCGTTTGAAGAGGACATGGTCATTATTGGAGAATACAGCTGTGCAAGGTCTCACTATAATCGCGCAGTAGAATTGTCGCCCAGCGAAAGCGAACAGCAGATCGAAAGCGCATCGGCATCTATGGAATATCGAGCTAATGAGTTAAATAGATTGGAGAATGAAATCCAATACTCATCTATCACGGAGTATTCTCCTCAATATCAAATCGATGATTACAACGCGAATATCAATACCTATAATTCTAAGTTAGCATCCTACAACCGAGACGCGGCCGCACTTGATTCCCGCATTGATCGATACAATAATCAGGTAGAAGCGCATAATAATTACCTCGTGCGAAATTGCACCCCACGAAGATAAACATATGTCAGCACCAACCAAACCAATTTTATACAACGGCTTCAAGATTAAAGAAGGACTCACGATCAAGAATCGGATCGAGAAGGTCTTCTTCACGGAAGTGTACGGCCTGTCTGATGACAGCTACTTTTATTTACTCTTAAATATTAAGCCCAATGAAATAGTTGACAGGGGTAAAAAATACGAGCTTATAAAGGTACAGCACGGCGGCAACGAGTATATAGGCCTCATTACGAAGGAGCATTCCCACGAAAAAGTCACTCAAATTATTGAGGATCTGACGGTTATGAGAGGTTTTGATTGCGTTGCCGGCATGAAAGAATTGAAGACCCTTTTGATCAACGATGTAATCAGCCCGCTTTTGCACCCCGAAAAGTTTAAGAAATTCAAACTATCAATCCCAAACGGAATCATGCTCTACGGCCCGCCCGGCTGTGGTAAAACTTTTATTGTTAGGAAGCTTGCGGAAGAAATGAACTACACATTTATTGAGCTAAAACCTTCCGATATAGCTACGCCTTATGTGCATGGCGCGGTCTCGAACATCGGCAAAGTTTTTGAAATGGCAAAACTTAAGGCGCCGTCCATCATTTTCATAGATGAGATCGAGGGACTGCTCCCCAAAAGAGAAGAATTGAGCTCCAGTGCGGACATTAAGAAAGAGGAGATCAATCAATTCTTAATGGAGCTGAATGACGCCGGCAATAATAAAATTTTGGTTGTTGGAGCGACTAATCGTCCTCATATGATCGACACTGCAATCCTGCGATCAGGGAGAATGGATAAGAGAATTTATGTGCCGCCGCCAGATTTTGAGGCCCGCAAGGAATTATTTGAAATTTCTTTGTCCGGCAGGCCGTATGACAAAAATATCGATTTTGAGAAGCTGGCTAAATTGACGGAGAATTTTGTAAGTTCCGACATTGAACTGATTGTTACGGAAGCCGCCCGTGCCGCCGTGGCCGGGAATTTATCTATCATCGATGAAAAATTGATCGCCTCAATTATAGAAAGGTTCACGCCTTCCATCACGGAAGAGCAAGTTGAATATTACGATCAATTCAAAAATTTGGAACGTTCGTAGTTAAACTTTTTTGAGCGATTTGAAAAATATCGCCGCCACTACTAAGTCAGCAACCGACCAAAGGAAGTGGCCGAAGTAAAATGGATTGATTGGGTTAAAGATGATTGCAACAACTATCATGACCCACATCCATTTTTTATTTTTATCTAAATGAAAGACATACGCAGAGTAAGCCGCCGTGCCGAATATTAGAAATTTCAAAAGCTGATAAAAAAAATACGGCCAAACTGGAATCACTGCGATCAATAATGCCACGGCCGATAGTTTAGAGAACAGATTTTTATAGTGTGTTTGTTCAGCGGTTACCATATGAGCATTTTAGCAATTTGCGCCTCTTTTTACCAATCAAAGGCCGCTAAAACGATTAAAAAAACATAAAGAAAAGATAAAATAAAAATAAAGCCCATCGTTGACCATCGTGAAGAAATGATGTAGTATATGAGCTGACCCCAGAGTCCAGAATAGTTATCCACTATTGCGAAGTTGACTGGTCTGGACGATTAGCATAGGGGTTGTGTTGAAGGCAAAAGTCGACCTTCACAGCAAACTTACAACTGCATATAACAAATCCGTTCCCGAAAGGGATCATTCCGCGAAAGCGGAAATGAGTTAGAGCACGGAGTTGGCTTCGCTACCGAGATTGTTTTAATGTGAGCAATCGCTCTTCCATTAAACTGATTTTTGTAGTATCATAATCATGCCATGCCCTTTTGCAAAAGGGCGGCATGGAAATCCTGCCGCAAGGTAAGGTACAAGGCCACCCGTGAGCTCTAACTCTGGGTGGTTTTGTTTTATGCACCTTACAATTTAAGAAAAATATGCAATTTAAAGAAGCAATCGATCAATTTTCTGACTGGCGCAGGTTCAAAGTCAAGAAGCAGACGGTCAAAGGATATGACCAAACATTGAGACAGTTCTGCCTCTTCCTTCGAAATCCCCAGATCGAGGACATATCAATCCATCATGTCATGGACTATTTGAACGGCATGAAAGAGCTGGGGTGGGACCAAAATAGCTTTGTCGGGAAGTGCATGGCTCTGCGCAAGTTTTTTGAGTTTTATCGACTTCAGAACTATGCAGTTCTCGATGAGAACCTGATTCCGATACCCAGCAAAGAACATAAACTTCCAAGGGTCGCAAAAGAGGCGGATTATAGGCAACTGATTGCCGCCATACCTGCAAAGACCACCGATCCTCGTCATATCCGAAACTTAGCCATCGTGAACTTGCTATGGGACACCGGCGCGAGAAACGGAGAGGTGCTTGCATTAGATGTAGATGATCTGGACATGGAGAGACGCCGAGCGGTTATCAATACCGAGAAGTCAAAAGGTCGACGCCCGTTCCGGGAGTTATTCTGGACACAATCAACCAACGACAATATATGGGCTTGGTTGAAAAAAAGAGAACATCTAAAAAAGACAATGGCGTTCAAAGAACCAGATGCGCTCTTTCTCTCGATATGCGCCGGCCAGCATGATACGACCGGCAGACGATTCACTATCCGAGGAGTCGGTGAAATGTTGAGGCGTTATTCAAACAGAGCTAAGTTGCCCTACCTGAACGCTCATAGTTTTCGACACCACATGGGTCACCACATTATAAAGAGTGGCGGATCAAGCGCCGATGTGATGAATATACTTGGCCACTCGTCGGTCCAGAGCTCGACAATTTACACGATGATGACTGATCACGAATTGGAAAAGAGATATCGAGGATTCATGAAAGATACTCCGACAGAAGAAAGAGTAGAGAGGGTAGAGAGAACAGAAAGAATTGCGAGAGTCGAAAACTCCGTAGAGAAATTTGCGAGACCCGTCGTCCCGTTGCCAGATTAACCAAATGTGGGCATCTATCAGCTTGATAGAATACCCCGATAAGTTATAATGAATATGCGAATAGACAGCTGTGGGCAACTCAACTTGATGACTTTGAGAACTTAGCATAGGGTTGTCCTTGCAAGACCAAGACAGACCTTTGACAACCCGACTTTTACTCCCAGACGATCCCGTAGCGAAAGTGCCACGGGGCCGCCAGGGAGTAAAAGAAAAACTCGTAAGACAAAAGGTTTTGGGACTACCCAAAGACCCGCATGACAATTAGCCCAGTGGATGAAATATAAAAAGTGCCACGGGGCGTAGAATGTCTTTCAAAGAAAAAGTTTTACGGGCGGTTGAAATAATTATAAAAGGTGTTGTAAGGGATTATGGAGAATGAAAATCGTAAAATAAAAATAGAAGTTGGTTGTGGAAGAAAACTGCGAAAGGGGTATTTACGTTGTGATATAAGGAAATTACCCCATATTGATTATATATGTAACGCAAATAAACTGCCATTTAAAGATAGCACCGTCGATGAAATTTATTCGCGACATTTAATTGAACATTTTAGCTTGAGAGAGGTAGTCAAGGTTTTAGAGGAATGGAATCGAGTTTTAAAAATAGGAGGGAAGGTATACATTATTTGTCCTAATTTATTGTGGCATTTAAGGCAAATTCTAAAAAGTCCGCACAAATCTTTTTATATTAAAAAAAGAGGGAAGAATGACAGATATTGGGGTTTCGGCAGTTTGTTTGGATGGCAACAAGATGATTATGATATTCATAAATTTGGCTATTATTTCACTCTTTTAAAAGATTTATTGGAGGAATGTGGTTTTGGTAAGGTTAAAAATTATACAAACAAACCTAGTAGTTTAGAAAAAGCACCTTGGCATTTAGAAGTCAAGGCAGAAAAAATAAAATCTTCAAAGAAAAATAATAAATTTGAAAATTTGTTTAATATAAAACATTAAAATGCAAAAAAAGACTTTTTTTGCTAGCCTTAGTTTAATTGCGGGATCATCTAACGGCAGGATGCAGCTCTCTGAAAGCTGTCATCTAGGTTCGAATCCTAGTCCCGCAGAAAAAATTGAACATTGTACGAAATGTATAAATATAATATAATTTGACATAAGTTAAACAAACGAGATAAAAAAGATTGGCAGACTTTGTGGATATGTATTATGTTTATCTAATCCAATGCGAAGGCGGCAGTATTTATACCGGTATTACGACTGATTTGGAAAGGAGATTCAAAGAGCATAGCGATAAAATCGGCGGGTATTATACCCGCGCGCATAAGGTTGAAAAAATTTTATATACGGAAGAATATCCGACAAGAAGCGCGGCGTTAAAACGCGAAGCGGAAATAAAAAAACTTCGCCGAGAGGAAAAATTAAATTTGATTGAAAATAAATAAATTAGAGTATATTTGCTATCGCTGGTAAAGTCTAATTTCAAACAACAATCAAATCGTTGACTTTTAGCCATTTTATTGCTAGCCTCGCTTTGGAATTCTTTATAAAATATTATGTAAATTTAAACTTTTTTGGAAAAAGAAAGGAGTTTTTACTGTTTATTTTAAAGGGCGCGCGTCCTTTGATAATTTAATAAAAAATTGAATTGAAAGGAGAACTGTAATGATTAATGACGGCAGTGAAAAATTTGAAAAAACGCTTTTTGCTGATTCTATGGGTTATTTGGGATTTCCGGATGAGCAAATTGTAGTTGAAGATAATCTGAAATTGAATTTGGTTCATCTTACGGCGGTTCCGTCGTGGGTAACTACAATAAGAGAGGCCTTGTTGGAAATTGAACGCTTCAAAAAAATGATTCAAGTCCAGCCGCGATTAAAACTGGTTACGAATCAAAAGGAGCTATTAAAAGCGGTTGCTGATAAAAAAATCGCTGTCATTTTGGGCATGCAAAATATGCCTGATGATATTGGCGTCTTTGAAAGTGCGGTGTCAATGCTTAAAAATGCCGGGATTAGTGTTATTGCGCCGTGCCGTGACAAGCAAAATAGATTTGGAAGCGGTTGTTTGAATACCGATATTGGATTGACTAAGGAAGGAGAACGTTTCCTTAACGATTGCGGTGAAAATGGCGTAATAGTTAATATTGCGGGTTGCGGTCATAAAATGGCCGGGGATATTATTTCGCGCTTGAAAACAGGAGTGAAATTTAATCTCATGATTTCGCATACGGGGTGTTATTCTCTGTATCATCATCTGCGTAATTTACCGGATGATGTCCTGGTGGGTGTGGCGGAATTGAAGGGTATTATTGGAATTTCAACCATCAACTACATTAATGATGAGCGTGATAATGGAGTTTACGGTTTTCAAAATCATATGGATCGCGCCAGGGTTCTATGCGGAGAAAAGTCGGTTTGCGTTGGGAGCGGTAATGCTTATGTTACTCGAAGCCCGGAAGAAGATATGAAACAATTCAAACGGACGCATCTCACGATGGATTCCGACAAGACATTGGGAGTTCGTTTTCCGATAAATCCGTTGCCGATTATGGGACCGCAAATGATGGACATTCTTTGTAAATTCAGCTTTCCTCACTTACCTAATGATGTTTGGGAAGGTGTCTTCGGGGAAAATCTGCTTAATTTTTTCAAGAAGGCATTGCTTCCTTAAGACATTTGTTTTTGTAACTGCCAACAAGTTTTTTAAACTTGTTGGCAGTTTTTTATTTGACAAAACTATCCTTTTAATATATTATTAGGTCAATTATGTTCAACAGAAACAGAAACGTTTACAGCAGCCGAAGGCAGGCGCAAAAATCTTCTCTCAAGCCATCTTTTCAAAGAGGCGGTTCTTCCCGTTACGGCGGGCAAAGGCGCCGAGGCGGAAGGGGCGAGAACATCAACGCCTCTAGATTTATCAACAAGGCGACGGTTAATTGTTCGGTGGAACAGTTTGTTCCCGCGCATAAATTTGCCGATTTCCAGATTGACGAGACTCTCAAAAAAGCGATTGCCGCCAAAGGATACGTCACTCCTACGCCGATTCAAGATGTCGCCATTCCCCACATTCTCAAAGGTGAAGACCTTATGGGCATCGCCAACACCGGCACCGGCAAAACCGGAGCATTTCTCATTCCTCTTATAAACAAAGTCAGGCTTAACAGGAAGGAACAAGTTTTGATTATCGCGCCGACTCGCGAATTGGCCATACAAATAGACAGCGAGCTGAAAGGTTTTACCGCCGGAATGAAAATATATTCGGTGTGCGTTGTCGGGGGTATGAGCATCGGGCGACAAATTTCGGAATTGCGTTATCAATATAATTTTATAATCGGCACGCCGGGACGGTTAAAAGACCTTATCAATAGAAAGATGATTCATCTTCCCGAATTCAACACGGTTGTTCTAGACGAAGCGGACAGGATGTTGGATATGGGATTCATTGATGAAATGCGATTCGTTATGGCGGGCATGCCGAAAGAAAGACAGACCTTGTTTTTCTCGGCGACCCTTTCTCCGACGATTGAAAAATTGATCGGCGAATTTCTTAGTGTCCCGATTCACGTTTCGGTCAAGAAAGGCGACACCCCCAGAAATGTGGACCAGGATGTGATAAGAATCCAAAAAGGAGAAAATAAATTCAGCGTTTTGCACAATCTTTTGACCAAGAAAGAATTTTGCAAAGTGCTCGTGTTCGGCCGCACCAAGAGCGGAGTGGAGAAGCTGTCCGGAATGCTTGTGGGAAAAGGCATCAAGGCCGAATCCATCCACGGCAACAAAAATCATGTTCAGCGCCAGCGAGCGCTCGGCAAATTCAAGGATAATCACGCTCAAGTTTTGGTGGCGACCGATGTGGCCGCGCGAGGCCTGGATATCGCCGATATCAGCCATGTCATCAATTACGACATCCCGCAGACATACGACGATTATGTGCATCGCATCGGCCGGACGGGGCGGGGCGACAAGCAAGGGAAAGCGCTTACTTTTATAGAATAAATAGGAAAAAGTCAGAAATGTTTATTTCATAATCATTTCCCTCTTCGTCAGTGATGGAGAAATGAATATTTCTGACTTTTTCCCGAAAAAACAACTATGAAAAACAACACAACTCAAAATACAATCAAAATAAACAAAAAGCCGAACCAGCCGGGCAAATGGGTCTACAAACCCACGCAAAGCACGGTGTTGGTTTGTTCTTGCGGCAACAAATACATCGCCACTCGCGAAGGCCAAACCGTTTGCGTCTCTTGCATCAGGGCATTGTCGCAGAAATAAAACGGCAAAAATTTGTGTTTGAGTTTGAATAATATGGCGCGATTTGATATAGTAAAAATATGAAGAAAGGCATCTATATTACACTTGATATTGAAAAGCTTCCCGAAGGGTATTATATGGCGACCAGCCGAGACGTGCAGGGGCTTGTCGCTCAAGCGAAAACTTTTGAAAAAACGATTGAAATTGCGCAAAATATAGCAACTATTCTTTTTAGCGCGCGGAAAGGGAATATTAAACAACGAGAAATTATCACATATCCCATGATGATTTCCGCATAACGAAAACATCGCGGCGATATGCCGGAAGGCACGCTTAGGAATATCATAAAACAAGCAGGCTTAACAGTTGGTGAATTTATTGAATTGCTTTAAAAAATGAAAAAGAAAGAAATTAATTTACTTAACCAAAAAGAAATTAAAGAAAATTTAGCTTTTTTTGAAGGCGGGTTTTTTGATGCAAGAGACGCAGGTCGCCATCCATTGGAACGATATGCGTCATTTGATTATTGTTTCAATTATTTTCAAGGATTTAAAGATAAAAAAGAACTTGCACAAAATAATATTCAAAATAGTTGTCTTCATCTCGGTTTTTATTTGGCAAGTTGGGGGATGTTTCATAATTCTTTCTTGTTGCAAAAAAGCATAAAATTTTATGAGCCACTTATTAAATATATCGCATCGGAAAAATGTGGTGTTTGGGATATTGATGCAGACGAATACACAGACACAAATATTGAAAAGTTGATAAAATGCGGGAAAAACATAAAAGATAAACTGGGCAACAAGAGAGTAACTGACACTTTGGTAACAAAAATAATGCTTGGTGTGTTTGGAAATGTGCCAGCCTTTGATAGTTATTTCAGAAGCGGTTCAAATTTAGGCACTTTTAACAAACACTCACTTAAAGAGATTTCTCATTTTTATAAAAGTTATTCAGAAATTATTTCTGATGAAGCAAGTAAAATTAAAACCTTTGAATATCATAGCGGTAAGGCGAGTAACAGATCATATACTAAAGCAAAAATAATTGATATGATATTTTTCATTGAGGGATATAAAAATGATAAAAACAAACAAAAATGAAACAAATTTTAAACAAACTAAAAGAAATAAATAAAACCATATTTGTTGGTATTGCGATTTTAGTCGTGTTTTTAGTGTTTGTCTTTTACTATTCACAAAATAATGTTGATACTGCAAAACGCCAAGAACCAAATGATCAAAAATATTATATTTCTAAAGAGCTAGGTTTTTCTTTCGTAGTTTCTGATGGTTTTACTGTTCTTCTGGAAGACAAAGAGCTTGGGTGGATTGTAGTGGTAAAAACAGAGTATGCCAGAAAAAAAATTGACAACCCGAACAAAGAAGAACCCTTGGATGCGGTAATTATTTCTGCAAGGAAAACCTCGCCCGATTTTCCCGCAATAAGCTGGCTTAAGAGTTCAAATTCTGGTTATAATTTTGAGTTTGGCTTTAAAGAAACAGTAATAGACGGAGAAAAAGCATATATGCTTGACTGGAACGGCAAAGGCAGTCCAGATGGCGCATTATTCGATAATCCCGATAAAACATTGCGTTTTTCCGTAGTCACTTTTGGATCATCTCCAAGCGAGGAGATAACTATTGAGTTAGAAAACATACTAAAATCGTTTTCATTTAACAAATAAACGATTCAAAGTATAATTCCCCTTATGAAGCAGAAAGACGCGCTTAAAATATTGAAGGCGGGGAAAAATGTTTACCTTACCGGCGCGGCCGGAAGCGGGAAAACTTACGCCCTTAACGAATACATATCGTATCTTAAAAATCGCGGAGTGCGCGCGGCCGTTACTGCGTCTACCGGCATCGCCGCCACGCACATAGGCGGAGTAACGATTCATTCGTGGTCCGGCGCCGGCATTAAGGACGATTTGGATGATGAGGATATAGAGCGGCTCGTTCAAAAAGAATATTTGTATAAAAAGTTTGAAAAGGCCAAAGTTCTTATCATAGACGAGGTGTCTATGCTTTCTTCCCGTCTGTTTGATGCCGTAGAGCGGATATGTCGGGCGATGAAGCGAAGCGAAGAGCCGTTCGGCGGGATGCAAGCGGTGCTGTCGGGCGATTTTTTCCAATTGCCTCCCATAGCGAAAGAAGGCGGAAGCGCCGATTTCATCCACTCATCCGAAGCTTGGAAGAAAATGGACATTCGTGTCTGCTATCTGGACGAACAATTTCGGCACAGAGATTCTTCACTGGAGAAAATTTTAAACGAGATGCGGAGCGGAGTCGTTTCGCCTGCGTCAAAAAACAAGCTGATGGAAATTCGCGGAAATAATTCGGCGTCTTTAAAATTCGTTTCGCCGACTCGGCTTTACACCCACAATGTTGATGTTGACGCGGAAAATGAGAGAGAGTTGGAAAAAATTGAAGGCAAAGCGCGCGTTTACGAAATGTCGTCTAGCGGGAAAACGCACATAGTAGAATCGCTCAAGAAAGGCATATTGGCGCCGGTGACTCTTTGTTTGAAAAAAAAGGCCATGGTGATGTTTATAAAAAACTCTTTTGACGAAGGGTATGTCAATGGCACGCTTGGCGCGGTGGAGGATTTTGATAATAATAACATGCCGATCGTGCGGACATTTTCTGGCGATAAAATTTTCGTCAGTCGGGCGGAATGGACGGTGGAAGAAGACGGAAAAGTTCTGGCCAAAGTGGAACAGTTGCCGCTTCGGCTGGCGTGGGCGATAACGGTGCACAAAAGCCAGGGGATGAGTTTGGACGCGGCGGAAATTGACCTTTCCAAAGCGTTCGCGCCCGGGCAAGGTTATGTGGCGCTGTCGCGCTTGCGCGATTTTGCCGGCTTGTCGCTTCGCGGACTTAACGATATGGCGCTGGCGATGCATCCGCGCGCCATGGAGATTGACGCACGCTTGCTGGCCGAATCGGCGAAATGGGAAAAAGTTTTGGAGCGGTTTAGCGACAAGGAGATGAGCGATATGCACATAAATTTTTTGAAAAAAGTCGGCGGGATAATTGATGAAAAAGAAGTGGCCAAAAATACCGCCAAAAACAAAGACAAAAAAGGGGCGTTCAAGGAAAAAATTTCCACTTACGAAAAAACTTCGGCGCTTATCGCCGAAAAAATGCCGATGGCCGAGATTGCCGGAAAAAGGGGAATGACCTTGGGCACCATAATTTCCCATTTGGAAAAATTAAAGGCCAAAAATCCGTCGCTTGACCTTAGCGCCTACAAGCCGAAAGAAAAAGATTTGAAAATAATAGGCGAGGCGTTCAAAAAAGCGACTCGTCCCGACCAAAGCGTCGGGAAAGAAACAAAAATTTCTCCCATTTATGAAATTCTCGGCGGAAAATATTCCTACGAAGAATTAAGACTGGCAAGATTATTTTTGTGAGGCTACATTCAATATTCTATTGCAACTCTGGTTTTAATAAATATTTAAATTATACAGCCGACAGTAAATTATTAAAAAATGTGAAATTAGTATAGAATGCGGTTATGTTATATGTTAATAGACGATGTAACAATTAAAGTTCAAGCCGGGCGCGGCGGAAAAGGCGGAGTTTACTTCAACAGCAACCTGATGTCTTTGGGGCCGACCGGAGGAAGAGGCGGAAATGGGGGTAATGTTTATGTGGAGGGGGTGTCCGATTTGGGCGCTCTAAGGCAATTCCGCTACAAAAAAGAAATAATCGCCGAAGATGGCGATAACGGAAAGAAAAAACTGAACGACGGGACGGCGGGAGAAAACATAATTTTAAAAATCCCGGTCGGGACGGTGCTCCACAATCTGGATGTCAAGAAAGATAAGGAAATTACGAAAGTGGGAGAAAAAGTTTTGATTGCCGCTGGCGGGTTCGGCGGGCACGGCAATTACCATTTTCGTTCGGGAAAAAACACTAGCCCGCGCCAATTCCAACCCGGTTTGCCCGGCGAAACTTTCACTATGCGCATGGAGCTTAAGCTTATAGCCGATGTCGGCTTGATAGGCTATCCGAACGCCGGCAAATCCAGCTTGCTTAACGAACTTACTGCCGCCAAAAGCAAGGTGGCCAATTATCCTTTTACGACATTGGAACCCAATCTAGGGGTTTATTACGATTTGATTTTGGCCGATATTCCGGGGCTTATAGAAGGAGCGTCGGCGGGCAAAGGCTTGGGCATAAAATTTCTCCGACATATTGAAAGAACGAAAATTTTGTTTCATCTTGTCTCCGCCGAATCGGAAGATCCGCTCAAGGATTATTACGCCGTGATAAAGGAATTAATGACCTACAATGAAGAGTTGCTTAAAAAACCGGAATATATTTTTCTGGCCAAATCTGATTTGGTTGATGAGAAAAGTTTAAAAGAAAAAATGGCGGACTTGAAAAAGGCGGGCAAGCCTATCAAAGCCATTTCCATGTACGACCTCGCCAGCATGGAAGAGGTTAAAAAGATTTTGAATAAACTCATTGAAGAAAAGAAAGGATAATTTTTTCCACATCTTCGGCGTTTTTAGATATCATCAGTTTTATTCTTAATTCTTTGGCGCCGATAAAGCCGGAAACATAGGACTTGAAATGTTTTTTCATCACATCAAACTTTCGGCCTTTGTTTATTTTTTCAAACAGTTTTGTATGTTCAAGAAGGGCAAAAAGCTTTTCTTTTACAGTTGGTTCAAATGCTTCGAAAACTAAATTTTGAAAATCCCTTAACCCCAACCTCGCAGACTCGGTTGGCCGCCCCCGCCTAGGATTTTCAAAATTTGTTTTCTGCGCATTTAAGAATAGCCACGGGTTGCCGAAAACCGCCCGGCCGATCATTACGCCGTCCGCACCGGAAATTCTCGCTTTTTCTTTTGCGTCGGCCACGCTTTGAACATCGCCGTTGCCGAGAATCAAAGTTTTGTCCTTTTTGTTATCAAAAAATTCATCCCTTATTTTTACCGCTTCGGCAACAACTTCCCACTTGGCGGGAACAAGGGACATTTCTTTTTTTGTGCGGGCGTGGATGGTGATTGCCGCCGGCTCGCATTCCAATAAAACCGTCAGCCATTTTTTAAATTCATTTTTATCATATTTGTCGTAACCGATTCTAGTTTTGACGGAAACGGGCATTTCCCCCGCTTGCCCGCCGGAGAGGCGGGCGCCTTTTTTTGTTTGCCTGATTATTTCTTGGGCCAGTTTGGGGTTATTGATGAGAGCCGCTCCGGCGCCTTGCTTTATCACTTTTTTGTCCGGACAGCCCATATTGATGTCTATGCCGTCAAAACCCAGCTTTTTTATAAGTTTGGCCGATTCGTAAAAATTTTCCGGCTTGGCGCCGAAAACTTGGGCCACTATCGGCTTTTCTTTTTCAGTGTATTTAAGAATGGGCAAAAGATTTTTCCGGCCTTTGGAGCAAAGTCCGTCGCAGGAAACAAATTCCGTGAACACCACGTCCGGTTTTCCGTATTTGGCGATAATTTGCCTAAACGCCGCATTTGTCACATCAGCCATTGGCGCCAAGGCCAAAATGGGCCTGTCAAGGTCTCGCCTTGACATTGCCAATTTTTTCCAAAATCCTTTTACCATGATGACCTAAAAGTATAGCCAATTTGGCATTTTGGCAAGAATATGAGAAAATAAAATGATTTTATGGCCATTGATTTCAAAAGAAAAATAGAAGATTTTGTCTGCGGGAATTGCGGCAATAATGTAAAAGGCGACGGGTACACTAATCATTGCCCGAAGTGCCTTTGGAGCAAGCACGTGGATGTAAGTCCGGGCGACAGGGCTTCCGGTTGCGGAGGAATGATGAAGCCGTCCAAGATAGAAACAAAAGGAGGGGAGTATGACATCACCCACAAGTGCCTTAAATGCGGATATGAAAAGCGAAACAAAATGTCGCCGGAAGATATTTTTGAGGAGGCGCTAAAAATCTAAAACCTGAAAATGTACACACTTTGAAGCGATCGCATTTTTCCGTGTACATTTTTAAAATAATTTTTGGTTGCAATCGCGATAAATCGGCATGTCATTGTGTTATAATTAATGGGTGAAAATCGAAAAAAATAAAATCAAAGCCGTTATTCCGGTCGCGATTATCGTTGCTCTTTTTGTCGTTTCCGCTTTTTATTCCCAGAAATACGGCGAAGAGGCGAAAATTTTTGTGGAGAGAGGAGGAGTTTTTGGGATGGTTGTTTATGTAGTCATAGCTATCATCGCCACAGTGGCGGCTCCGGTGAGCGCCGCTCCTTTAATACCCATCGCCGCCAACGCCTGGGGAGTCGCGGTAACGGCCGCGTTAAGTATTTTAGGTTGGACATTCGGGTCGCTCGTCGCTTTTGCGCTTGGACGCAGATACGGTTTACCTTTGGTACAAAAGTTTGTTTCCGTCCACAATCTTGAAAAGCTTCATAAACACATTCCTCAAGAGAGGTTGTTTTGGTCGGTCGTTGTTTTGAGGGTTATGATACCGGTTGACCTTTTGAGTTACGCCTTGGGTATTTTTGGAGTTTTGGGTTGGAAAATGTACACGCTAGCCACGATTATCGGCATATCTCCTTTCGCTTTTATTTTCGCTTATCTTGGCACTCTTCCCGTTTCGTATCAATTATTTTCCATTCCGGCCGGCATTTTGCTGATTTTTATAGTTTACGCGAGCGGCGGAAAAAAATTTTATCGGTGATTGAGGCGACTAAGATTGACAGGCTAAACCGTCTTGCGCATTTCTATTCCCGCATAGTAAAATGGGGATATGGAAATAATCAAATCAACGGGGATTAGGGAAAAATTCAACAAAGACAAACTTTGCGGTTCGCTGGAGAAGGCGGGAGCGCCGGCTGACTTAGCGAAAAAAGTTTGCGATTTGACGGAGAAAAATATTTCTCCCGGGGAAAGCACGGCAAAAATTTTCAGAACCGCGCTTGATTATCTCATCAAAGAAGATTTGAATCTGGTGGCCAGTTATGGCTTGCGCCGGGCCATAGGCGAATTCGGCCCGGCCGGATTTTTGTTTGAACAATATGTGGAAATTATCTTGCAGGCGCATGGATACGAGACAAAACGCAATGTAATGATGAAGGGCGCTTGCGTTGAGCATGAAGTTGACGTGTCCGCCAAAAAAGATGGCGCTCATTACATCGTGGAAGCCAAATACAGAAACGAGCCGGGGATAAAAACTCACATTGACGTGGTAATGTACGGCGACGCCAGGATGGCGGATATCGCTAGATTTGAAGAAGCGGCGGGAAGAGAGAAAGACATACAATCTCATATCTTGTGGCTGTTTACCAATACAAAATTCACCGAAAAGGCCATCGCTTACGCCAAATGTCGCAACATTAGGTTGACCGGCTGGAATTATCCGGCGGATAAAAGTTTGGAAAATTTGATTTTGGACAAAAAAATTTATCCCATAACGGTTTTGCCTTCCATTGGCCGATTCAGTTTAGAGCGGTTTGCCGAGAAGGGATTGCTTTTGGCGCGAGACCTTCTGTCTTATTCGGCCCGAGACTTCAACCGAGACTTCGGCCTACCCACGAAAGACGCGGAAAAAATAAGCGCCGAAGTTTCGCGATTGTTAAAATAATAAAGTGAAATAATAAAATGCTAAATAAAAATATTATCACTTTATAGGCGATAGCGTAATTTTTGATAACTTTTATTATTTAAGACAATTATTTAATCAATGAAACGGGGCAAAGATTTTTTTGAGCAAAATACGCTGAAAGCCGCCAAAGGGTTGTTGGGCAAAACGCTTTGCGTCAAAAAAGACGGAAAAATTTTGAAAGGAATAATTGTTGAGACGGAAGCTTATCGCGGAGAAAACGACTTGGCTTGCCATGCGTCAAAAGGCCGGACGAAAAGAACGGAAATTTTATACAAAAAAGCGGGGACGGTTTATGCCTACCTTATTTACGGGATGCATTATTGCCTGAATATCGTTACGGAAAAAGAAAATTATCCGTCGGCGGTCTTGATAAGAGGCGTTGCTATTGATAATGTTCAACATTCGATGTCGAACATTGTGTCGGGGCCGGGACGAGTTTGCCGGCATTTTGGAATTGACAAAACTTTCAACGGTTTGAATGTTTTCGGCAAAAAAATTTGGATTGAGGATAACGGCTTGAAAATATCGCCCCGCGAAATAATAAAATCAAAACGAATCGGCGTGGATTACGCCAAGCATTGCAAGGATCATTTGTGGAGGTTTAATCTTGTTTTGAAATAAAGTATAATGTTTTTATGAATCAAAGTATCGCCGAATTATTGGCTAATCCTTACTCCTTTCGCGTCTTGGCAGTAATTTTGGGCGCGACTTTGATATTTTTTGCCGCGGTCAGCGTTGTTTTGCTTTATCATTGGAAAAGATACGAAACGGCAAGCGTTAAAATCGCTTTTGTAACGATGATTTATTTTGGCGTTTCCTTATTATTATTCGGCGGGGCGGCTTATTATTTGTTTATATTCATAAAATGATAAAACTGGAAGAAGGCGAAAATTTGGTGTTGGAGGGAAGAAAGCACTGGTTTGTCGCTTTCACCCAAATCTTCGGGTTTTTTCTTTCGGCGGCCGTCCCTCCGGTCATTGTTTTTATGGCCGGCAAGCGGGATTTCGCGCTTGGAATAATAAATTCCGGCGGGATTGAACTGGTTTACGCCGCTTACTTTTTCTGTTTCGTTTGGGGGCTGTTTATGTGGATTTTTCTTTTCATAAATCTGACTAATTATTATTTGGATGTTTGGTATGTGACCTCTGAAAGGCTGGTGGATATAAATCAGAAAACGCTTTTTTATCGCGATGAAGCGGTTTTAAGACTGGAAAATATTCAAGATGTCGCCATCGCCTCCAAAGGAATAATTCAAACTTTGCTTGGTTTTGGCAATATCCGCGCGCAAACCGCCGGCGAAAGAAGGGAATTTATAATGAGAAACATCGCCAATCCGGAGCGTGTCAAAGAGGTCATAACTTTGGAGCAAGGCAAAGTCAAAGATAGGGTGATTTCGGTGAAAGTGGAAGAAGGTAAAATTAATCAATAAACATATGTTATACAACGACAACCCAAGAACAATAAAAGATTTTGACGAAAACAAAAAAAGACTTAAAACAGAAGCCGAAAGAGAAACTGTGGCGGGCAAACGGAAAATGCAAATAGAGGAGCAGAGGCGGAAACAGCTGAAAGTCAGCGACAAAAAAAGAGAAATTGACGAATTGGTTAGAGGACTGGCATCAAAAGAAACTTTTCTGCGGAGAGTCGTTTCCGAGTTGGATATGTTGAGGTCGGAAAAGCAAAGGGAAGAAAGAAAGATTAAAGAATTGGAACAAAAATCAGCGGTTCAAAAACCGGCCAACGACGCAAGATTTGTTGAAGAAACGGCAAAATTGAAAAATATAGACCAAGAAACCGGTTTCCTCAAACAAAATTTGGACAGAGAAAAAAAGCAGGCGGAACAGCGCTTATCCGTAAAAGAATCAGATCGCCAGGACGAGAAAAGAAAAATTGACGACATCAGAATAAGAATAATGAGCAAGATGTCCGAAATGAGGAGGCTGGAACAGGAAATTTCTCTTCTCAAACAGGAGGAGCAGAGGCACGAACAGTTGCTTAGAAATTTGGAATCGCAAGTTAATCCTCAAGACAAAGAAATATCAAAAAAAGAAGCCGAACTGGCGAAAAAACTTAACGAAGAAGAGAGGTTGAAAAAAGATTTGGGTATTTTAGAAAGAGAGAAAAATATGAGACGGAGGGCAAATTCCGATGTAGGAATCAAAAGTGAGAAGTCTTCTTTGGAAATGATAGAACGGCGGATTTTGGCGGTGGGTGGCGACATCCAAAAAGCGAACCGCGAAATCGCCGACCTGAAAACCGATTTGCAGAAAAAAAACGGAGAATTAAGAGCGTTGATGGCGTAAGATAGTAATGTAAGATTTAAAATTTTAAAAATGTACACGAAAAAATGCGATCGCTACGGAACGTGTACATTTTTTATTTGTGTTTTTTTAAAGGCGTTGATATAATCATTGATATGGAAAATCAAAATTTGAATATGCGGACGGAAATTGCCTCAAAAAATAATTTTGCTGTGCCGATGGCGATAATAATCGCCGGAGCGCTGGTAGCGGGAGCGTTTTATTTCAACAAAGGGAATGGAGGAAGCGGCAACCCAAATAATCTTGCCGCGCAAGATAATAATGCCGCCGAAATTGCCAAAGAAAATAATGTCAAACCTGTTTCTTCCGCCGACCACATAAGAGGCAACCCGAACGCTAAAGTTAAAGTGATAGAATTTTCCGATCCGGAATGCCCTTTTTGCAAAAGATTTCACGATACGATGAATCAAGTCATTGACGAATACGGCAAAAGCGGACAAGTGGCTTGGGTCTACAGGCACTTTCCTTTGGATGCCATTCATTCCAAAGCCAGGAAAGAATCGGAGGCTTTGGAATGCGCCAATGAGCAAGGCGGAAGCGCGGAATTTTGGGCTTATTTGGACAGGTTGTTTGAAGTAACGCCGTCCAACGACGGTTTGAATTTGGCGGAATTGCCGAAAATCGCCGAGTATTCCGGTTTGGATAAAGCCAAATTCAATCAATGTCTAGAAAGCGGGAAATACGCCAAACGAGTGGCCGATGATTTGGCCGACGGCATAAAATCCGGCGCGCAAGGCACTCCTTACAGCGTTGTCGTCGCCGCTAACGGGAAAAAGTTTATCATCAACGGGGCATTGCCTTACGAATCGGTCAAGGCCGTCATAAACCAAGCTCTAGCCGAAAAATAACGATTAAAAAATATCAAGGTTCAACCTTGATATTTTACATTCACCTAATAATTATCCACAGAGGAACTTCTTGACAAATAGAGCATAGGGGTATATGGTATACAGAGGTCGATGTTAAATATTAAAAAACATTATTTTATCAAATAAATATGAAACTCTCATTAAAAAAATTTGGCTGGAAATGCGTGCTTGGAATGGAAGTAGGTTATTTCTTTTGCCTTATTGGCGCATCACTTCCTTGGTATACTACAAGGGGTGTGGAATTGAACCAAACAATATTTGAGACTCTTCCTGGATTTACGTGGATAAATGCCGAGAGCGTAATCATCGGCACAGTCTACTTCTTTGTCTTTGCCTGGATTTTCGCTTGGTATTTCGTTTGGATGCATAATTCAAGTTTGGAACAATAAAAACGATAAAAATTTATCTATGTTAGATCAAAAACTTAAAAATCGAGCAATTCACAGAGCAAAAATCATTCGCGGTCAATTAGACGGCCTTATTAAGGCTATTGAAAAAGAGGATTATTGTCCCAATATATTAGGACAATCCTTATCCATCCAAAGATCACTCAAAAGTCTTGACGCTTTTATCCTTGAAAACCACTTGCGATCGCATGTCCAGCATCAAATGCAAAAAAAGGGTGAGGACGAAAAAGCTATCAAGGAATTAATCAACATCTATGTTTTATCAAATAAATAACCATGCATAATCATTCCACTCATTCTTGTCATAACCATTCGGCTTATGCCGGACATGCCGACAAACACAAAGGCGGGCACGGGCATCACGACCACGCTTCCGCCATGACAGATCCGTTAATGGCCAAGAAAATGGAAAAGGAAATAAGAATCGGCTTTATTGTTTCGCTCTTTCTGACCATACCCGTCGTTCTTTATTCTTCTTTGGGGCAGAAAATTTTGGGCGTTAATTTGCCGGCTCCTTTGCCTGCCAGTCTGGCCTTTCCGGACGGAGGCGTTAATTTGCTTTCCTTGCTGCTCGCTTCTTTGGTCGTGTTTTGGCCGGGCTGGATTTTCATTTCCGGAGCTTATTACTCTTTGAAGAAAAAAACTCTGGATATGTCCACGCTTATCGCCACCGGAGTGCTGGCGGCTTATATTTACAGTTTTGCCATGACAGTTTTCGCCGATTTGAAAGGGGAAACTTTTTTTGAAGCGGCGGCGATGTTGGTGACATTCGTTCTCTTCGGGCATTGGATGGAAATGAAATCTCGGCGAGGGACTTCGGACGCTTTGCGCGCCTTGTTTGACCTTGTTCCTCCACAAGCCAAAGTTATTCGCGACAATCTTGAAATTGTCATTCCCAGTTCGGAAATCCGCCATGGCGATATCGTCATCATAAAGCCCGGGGACAAAATTCCGGTGGACGGAATAATCACGGAAGGAGAAACGGCCATTGACGAGTCTCTTATCACCGGCGAGTCAATCCCTTTGTCCAAAAAAACGGGAGACAAAGTTATAGGCGGCTCGGTCAATCAGACCGGTCTGATAAAATTCAAAGCCGTTCAAATTGGTTCGGAAACGGTTTTGGCCCAAATTATAAAAATGGTGGAAACCGCCCAGAATTCCAAAGCGCCCGGCCAGAGAATCGCCGACAAAGCGGCTGGTTGGCTGGTGGCGCTGGCGATAGGCTCGGGGCTGGCGGCGTTTTTGGGCTGGTATTTTTACGGCGGAGCTTCGCTTTTTGCGGCGTTGACATTCGCCATTTCCGCCGTGGTGATAGCCTGTCCGGACGCGCTTGGATTGGCGACACCGACGGTGGTGGCGGTAGGCACTGGCATCGGCGCCAAGCATAATATTCTCATCAAAGACGCGGCCACTTTGGAAAACGCTTCCAAAATAAACACCATCGTCATAGATAAAACCGGCACCTTGACGGAAGGCAAGCCCAAAGTCACGGACATAGCGGCTTACAACGGTTTCAGCGCGGAAGAAGTTTTGAGATACGAAGCCAATGTTGAGGCCGGTTCCAATCATCCGCTGGCCAAAGCGATATTGGACGAAGCTAAGAAAAAAGGAGCGATGCCTTCCAGGCCGATGGAAAAGTTTGAGTCTTTCGCCGGATTGGGGATAAAAGCGCAAGTGAACGGCAAAACTGTTTTGGCCGGGAAAGAAAAACTTTTGCAAAGCGCGGGAGTGGATATTTCCGCCGGTTCTGAAATTATAAAAAAATTGGTGGAAGAGGGAAAAACTCTAAGCCTGCTGGCGGTGGACGGAATTTTTGCCGGCCTTGTCGCCGCGGCCGATACGATCAAGCCGACGGCCAAGTTGGCCATAAGCGAACTCAAGGCGATGGGAATTGAAGCGGTAATGATAACGGGCGACCATATCAAAGTGGCGGAAGTCGTGGGCGGGGAATTGGGAATTGAGAAATACCACGCCGAAGTTTTACCCCAAGACAAAGCGGGACATATCAAAAGATTGCAGGGCGAGGGAAAATTCGTGGCGATGGTCGGCGACGGAATAAACGACGCGCCGGCTCTGGCGCAAAGCAATATCGGCATCGCCATCGGCGCCGGAACGGATGTGGCCAAAGAAACGGGCAATATTGTTTTGATGAAATCGGACCCCTTGGACATCGTGGCGGCGATAAAATTAAGCAAGGCCACCGTCAGGAAAATGAAACAGAATCTTTTCTGGGCGGCGATTTATAATGTCTTGGCTATTCCGGTGGCGGCCGGCGTTTTCTATAATTCTCTCGGCTGGCAATTAAGGCCGGAAATTTCCGCTTTGCTGATGTCGGTGTCTTCCATTATAGTGGCGACCAACGCCGTTTTATTGAAAAGAATAGAGCCGAAGTTGAAAACTTTCCAATCGGCGGTACAATAAAATAAAGTTATTATCAAATAAATTTAAAAAATGAAAAAAGGATACAAAAATAATATTGAGAAGCTGACGCTGGAAAATGATAATTTCCGTCAGGTTCTTTACACAGCCGGGCATTGCCAGCTGGTTCTGATGTCGCTTAAGCCCGGCGAAGAAATTGGAATGGAAGTCCATCCGGACAACGACCAGTTTTTCCGTTTTGAGAAAGGCGAGGGAAAAGTGGTCATCAACGAAACCGAGTATACTATCGGCGACGGCGACGCTGTCATCGTTCCGGCCGGCGCGAAACACAATGTCATTAACACTTCACTGGCCGAAACGTTAAAACTCTATACCATTTACGCCCCGGCGCACCACCAAGACGGTGTTGTAAGACCAACAAAGGCGGAAGCCGAAGCCGCAAGCCCCGAATTTGACGGCCAGACAACGGAGTAAAAAATGTTTGTTGACATTGTTATAGTTATCTGATAGGCTTTAATAGTGCGAAACGAAGAGACGTAGTCGAGTTTCTAGTAATATAAAAGTAATAAAAAATAGTCACATGAAGGGAACTATAAAAACGCTCGTCAGAGACAGGGGCTTTGGATTCATTGCCCGAGAAGGCGAAGAGAAGGATCTTTTCTTTCACTCCAAAGAATTGAAAGGAGTGACATTTGACGAATTGAAGGAAGGCGATGCCCTTACCTTTGAAGTCGCAAATGGAGAAAAGGGCCCGAGCGCCGTCAATGTGTCGCGAGCCTAGTCTCCGACAAACAAAAAACCGTCCCGCTTTTGAGCGGGGCGGTTTTTTGTTTTGGCTTATTGTTATCTATTTTACCTATCGGCCAAATAGATAACGCTTTTTGTTTTTGCTTAATTTAGGGCGTTTGATATTATGTAAGAACAATTATGCCTAAACTTATTTTTGACATAGAAACCATCGGAGAAAATTTTGATGAGCTTGATCCGGCCACCCAAGAGGTTCTTACCAAGTGGATAAAAAAAGATTCCGAAAGCGAAGAGGAATATGTTAAAGCTTTGGAAGAATTAAAAAGCGGATTGGGTTTTTCGCCTCTTACGGGGCAGATAGTTGCCATCGGCGTTTTGGATTACGATAAAAATCAAGGCGTAGTTTACTTCCAAGCGCCGGAAGAAAATTTAAAAGAATTTCAGGAAGAAAACATAACTTTCAAGCCTTGTTCGGAAAAAGAAATGCTGGAAAATTTTTGGAAAGGGGCGGAAAAATACAACGAATTCATCACTTTCAACGGTCGGAGTTTTGACGCGCCGTTTTTGGCGGTTCGCTCGGCCGTTCATAAAATAAAAGCCTCCAAAGACTTGATGTCCAACAGGTATTTGAGCAGTCAGAAATTCGGGGCAACTCACATAGACCTTTTTGACCAGCTTACTTTTTACGGCGCCGTCAGGCGAAAAGGCGGGTTGCATTTATGGTGCCGGGCGTTCGGAATCATCAGCCCCAAAGCGCAAGGCGTGACGGGAGACGACGTGGCCCAGCTTTTCAAAGAAAAAAAATACAAAGAAATCGCCAGATATAATGTCGGAGACTTGAACGCCACCAAAGAACTTTACGATTATTGGAAAAATTACATAAAAAACGGAATTTAGAAAATAGATTATTTTACCGCAAGCTTTTGATGACACCCAAGCTTATCAGGCTCAAAAAAATTATCAGGACAAAACCTAAAATGAACTTTAACGAATGCTTGTTGAATATAGACATAGTTCCATTTTAGCATATATAATCAGCTGAAACTATTGCAGTATACCAGCTATCGCAAATATACCTTAATTTTATGGAAAATAAAAATTTATTGATAGACACGCACGCCCATGTTAATTTCAATGACTTCAAAGACGATTCAAGGGAAGTCATAAAAAGAGCGTTGGATGAAAATATTTGGATGATAAATGTCGGTGCGGAGAAAAAAACTTCCGAACGGGCGGTGAAGATGGCGGAAGAATATAAAGAGGGGGTTTACGCGGCGATTGGCTTGCATCCGAGTCATTTGGTTGAGCAGGATGTGGAATACAAAGAAAACGAGGAAATTGTAAAATACAAGTCAAAACCGGAAGAGTTTGATTATGGTTTTTATTTGAATTTGGCCAAAAATAAAAAAGTGGTCGGGATAGGGGAATGCGGTCTGGATTATTACAGGACTTCCGATGAAAGTTTTAAAGAAAAGCAAAAAGAGGTTTTTATAAAACATTTAGAGCTGGCGAAAGAAGCAAATAAGCCGATAATTATCCACTGCCGCAATGCCCATGATGACTTGTTGAAAATTCTCCACTTGGCGGTTAAACCGCCAAGTGGAGTGATGCATTTTTTTACCGGCACTTTGGAGCAGGCGAAAAAATATATTGAGCTTGGTTTTTATATCTCTTTTTCCGGCGTGATTACTTTCCCGCCTCTTCGGCGGGTAGGTGCTAATGCTTATAATGATGTCATAAAAAATATTCCGCTAGGAAAAATTCTTATTGAAACCGATTGCCCGTATGTCGCTCCCGTTCCGCATCGCGGGAAAAGAAATGAGCCACAATATGTAAAATACGTGGCTCAAAAAATTGCGGAATTGAGAGGATTGTCTTTTGAAGAAGTAGAGGGACAAACAACAAAAAATGCGCGGAAATTGTTTGGAACATAATATGAAAAAACCCGTTTGATTTTTTCAAATCACCGATTTGCTTTGTTGTCAAATTTTGGTAAAGTAAGGATATGTTAAAGTTTGATAAAGAAAAATTGAATGATTTTGCCAAAAAGGCCGATATTAAATTTGCGGTGTTGTTTGGTTCGCGAGCAGTTGAAAGAGTTGCTGATGAAAGCGATTTTGATCTTGCTGTGTCTTTAAAAGACGGCAAGAGTGTTTTTGACGACCTGGGAAAATATTCGGAAATGCTGGAAAATTTCGCGAAAATATTTTCCGCGAATGAAGACAAAATTGATCTTACCGACTTAAACAACGCCAACATTCTTTTAAGATACGAAATAACAAAAAATGGCGTTATTTTGTTCGGCGATCCCCAAGATTATGAAGAATTAAAAGCTTTTTCTTTCAGGGATTATGTGGACGCGAAGCCGCTTTTTGATTTGGAAGATAAAATAATTAAAAAAAGATTATCGTTTATCAAAGAAAGTTTAGCCGTTTAATATTAAAAATATGATAAAAAAAGATTTTATAAAAAGAAAAATAACGCTTATTCAAGACGAAATGATTAAACTATCCGATTTGGCGAAATATACCATAGATGAAGTGGCGAAAGATTTTGTAAAACAAGCGGCCGTGGAAAGGATTTTGGAAAGAATTATCGCGAGAGCCATAGATATAAATCAGCATATTGTCGCGGAGAGCGAAAAGAAAAACATTTCTGCGCCGAAAGATTACAAAGAAACTTTTACGGCGTTGGTTGACCTCGGCGTTTATGACAAAAATTTTGCCGAAGAAATTTCAAAAAGTGTCGGCACTAGGAATATGCTCGCGCATGAATACGATAAAATGGATTATTCAAAAGTGTACAACTCAATGGGCGATTGTTTGAGAGACTACAACAAATATTGCGAGTTCATCCTAAAATTTTTGGAAAAATAAAAAATCAATCGGTTTGCTTTTTTGTCAATTTTTAAAAAATATGCGGCCAGAAAATCATCAGGCCGATGATGGCGGCGCCAAAGCTGGCGATAAGCACGATGGCGGCCATCAAATTTTTGATGACGCGGACTTCCTCGTGATGGGTCGGATGGAGAAAATCTAGAAGTCTTTCTATCACGACATTGACCATCTCCAAAGTCAGGATGGCAAAAATCGCCGTGGCCAGAATAGCTTTTTCGGCGCGCGAAGTCGGCAAGTAAAACATCGCTCCGACAATGAAAAAAGCCACTCCCAACATTATCTTGAAATTTCTTTCGTGGACAAGAGTTTCCTTTAAACCGTTGGCGGCATGCCCCAAACTTTTGCGCAATTTTTTCATAAATATAACCTTAAACAATTTTAATTTACCATAAATTTGCGTTGTTGTCAGCGAAAGTATAGTATTAAAACTATGATAAGCGCGGCGAGATTGCAATTGATTTTTTTTATAATTTTGACGGCGGGGGTTTCCGTTTTGGCCTTTTTCATATTCAAGCCTTATATCGGCCCGATCTTTCTGGCGGCTATCATCGCCATCGCTTCTTATCCTTTTTACAAAAAATTGCTGAAAATTTTCGGAGGCAAGAATTCCTTAACTTCCTTTATCGCGGTGTTTATCGTTCTTGTCATTATTTTAATTCCAGCGATTTTTATAGGTATAGCCATTTTAAAAGAAGCGACGGTTTTTTATAATCACATATCATCCGGGCAGATTGGCGGCGGGAATTTTCTAAATATGACAACGAACTTTTTTGAAAGAAAAATCAATTTTTTCGCTCCGGAATTTTCCGTTGACTTGAAAGAATATTTGAAAAACTTCGCCAGTTGGATAGTCGGAAACCTGGATAATTTTTTCTCCAGCTTTTTTAAAGTCTTGATAGGCTTGCTGTTGATGATTATTTCTTTGTTTTATTTTTTGAAAGACGGCGAACGTATTGTCAAGAAACTGATTGCGTTTAGCCCTCTTGCCGATTCCTACGACGAGCAAATAATGAGGAGGGTCGGACTGGCCATAAACTCAATAGTCCGCGGGTCGCTTATGATCGCTCTGGTAAAAGGATTTTTGACCGCTCTTGGGTTTGCTATTTTCGGCGTTCCCAATCCGATTCTTTGGGGAGTCGTGTCGGCCTTGGCTTCTTTTATACCAATTGTTGGTTCATCAATTGTTATTATACCGGCAATTTTGTATCTTTTTATCGCAAGCTCCTATGCCAGCGCCATCGGATTTGCCGTCTGGGGGGTTGCTCTCATCGGCCTTTCCGATAATTTACTGTCTCCAATTTTAATGAAAAAAGGGATGCATATCCACCCGTTCATTATCTTGCTTTCCATCTTGGGCGGACTGGGATTTTTCGGTCCCATCGGCTTTATCGCCGGGCCGGTTGTTTTAAGTTTGCTCTTCGCCCTTTTTGACATTTATCCTCTGATAACCAAAAAAATAATTGATGAGAAAAACGAAAAAATGCCATAATAAATTTTATAAAACGGGGTGTAGTATATCGGCAGTACACATGCATGGGGTGCATGTAGGCCGAGTTCGATTCTCGGCACCCCGATAAATTTTATGAAATACGAACCGACCATAGGATTGGAAATACATGTTGAGTTGAAAACCAAGACGAAAATGTTTTGCGCTTCTTTGAACGACCCCGATGAAAAAAGGCCGAATGTGAATGTGTGCCCGGTTTGCATGGGTCATCCTGGGACATTGCCGGTGATAAATCAAGAAGCAGTGAGGTATGTTTTGATGTGCGGAAAAGCCTTAAACGGCAAACTGGCCGATTATTCGCAATTTGATCGGAAAAATTATTTTTACCCCGACTTGCCGAAAGGTTATCAGATAAGCCAATATAAATTTCCACTTGTGGAAGGCGGGGAACTCGAGGTTAAAATCAAAAATCAAAAATCAAAAATCAAAATTACAAGGATACATTTAGAAGAAGATACGGGCAGGCTTATTCACGCCAAAGACGGGACTTCCAGTTTGGTTGACTTCAATCGGGCTGGCGTGCCGCTGATGGAATTGGTAACGGAGCCGTGTATCAATTCCGGAGAACAGGCCAAAAAATTCGCCGAAGAATTGCAGCTGGTTTTGCGTTATCTAGAAATTTCCGATGCCGATATGGAGAAAGGACAAATGAGGGTGGAGGTGAATATCAGTTTGGCTGAAAAAGATAGCGACGAGACAAATCAAAATTTTTCGCGCTTCACCCTTCCGCGAAGCGCGGTGGGCTCCGACGCGTCTCAAAATTTTGATTTGTCTCGTCTTAATGCCATTGCAAAACTTGGCACCAAAGTGGAAATAAAAAATCTAAATTCGTTTCGCTCGGTGGATCGAGCGGTTGAATACGAGATAAAAAGGCAGACGGCGGTTTTGGAAGCGGGGGAAAAAGTGATACACGAAACGAGGGGCTGGGACGAAGACAAACAAAAAACTTTTTCCCAGAGGGAAAAAGAAATGGCTCACGATTACCGTTATTTTCCGGAGCCGGATTTGCCGCCGTTGAAAATCAGCGAGCTTAATTTTGACTTAAGTTTGCCGGAATTGCCGGAAGAAAAAAGAAAGAGATTCAAGGAAAAATACAGGTTGAAAGACGAAGCGGTTGAAGTTTTTGTCCGGGATATTTCTTTGGGAAAATTTTTTGAAGCGGTTTGCAAGCACTTGGCGGTTAAACCGCCAAGTGGCGGTTTAACCGCCACAGCCGCCAACTACATAACTTCGGATTTGTCCGGACTTATGATTAACGGCGGCATATCCGTTGATAATTTAAAAATCAATCCGGAAATGTTTGCCAAACTTGTCGCTATGGCCGATAAAGGAGAAATTTCATCCAGGGCGGCCAAAGATGTTTTGAAAATTATATTTGAAGATGGCGGGGATCCGGAAAAAATCGTCAAAGAAAAAGGCTTGGCGCAAACTTCCGACGATTCTTTCATTAAAAATATAGTTGAGGAAGTTGTAAAAAATAATCCCGCCGTCGTTGAAGAATACAAAAACGGCAAAGAAAACGCCCTACAATTTCTTGTAGGGCAGGGAATGAAGCTCTCCAAAGGCAAAACCAATCCCGGAGTTTTGCAAAAATTATTGAAAGAAAGATTGGGAGAATGATAAATCCTTTCAATAATTAAAGAAAATGTAAAAAGAGTATATTATGTTAATAATGATTAATGAAATTCCAAAATAAACAATGACAGCTCTTTTCCTAGGCATAACAGGTATAAAAAGACCAAATACTGTTAATATGACACCTAACAGTATTAAACAAAAACAAAGGCCTTCCATAACACACCTCCCTTTTTTTTCAAAATTTCCCTTGATTTAAAGTACGAAAAACTGCTAATAATTTACACTATATGCGTACATTTGTCAAAGTTACATTTGTTTGCTAATATGTAATCAACATGAAAACAGCAATAAAAAACATAAACAGAAACAACAAAAAACCGGCGGCGGTTATGTTGCCATTGACGGCTTTTAGGTATTTATGCGGTGTTGCAACAGGTAAAAAACTTGTCGTGGAACTTGATGTTGATTCTCTTAAGAATGTTAATAAAACAAGCACCATAGATGAAATGGTTGCCGAAGCCAGACTGGAATACTTTTCCGGTAAAACAAAATGTTTTGCCGATACCAAAAAACTGATGAATTATTTAAACGCTTAATTACTGTCTTTGTAGTCGGTATGATAAAGATTCATCCAAGCACAAGGTTCAAGCGTTCATTACGAATGTATATGGATCATGCGGCGGCGGCGCCGATGGATAAGCGCGTTAAAAAGGCGATGGAGCCGTATTGGACGGAAAATTTCGGCAATCCGAATGCTATATATAAGGAAGGCTTGATTGCCAGAAACGCCGTGGAAACAGCCAGGGAAGACATTGCCAAAATTCTTGGCGCGCGAGCTAAGGAAATTATTTTCACCAATGGCGGGACGGAAAGCGACAATCTGGCTATATTAGGCATTGCAAGGGAAGCAAAACAAAATTTTTCGCGCTTCACCCTTCCCCGAAACGGGGCGGGCTCCGACGCGTCTCAAAATTTTGCTTCGCTTCCCTTGCTTGTCCCGCACATCATCACCACCAAATTTGAGCATCACGCTGTTTTGAATTCTTGCAAACGATTGGAAAAAGAAGGGTTTGAAGTTACCTATCTTGATGTGGGCAAAGAGGGCGTGATAAATCCGAAAGATGTCGCCAAGGCGTTAAGGCCGGAAACGATTTTGGTTTCCATAATGTACGCCAACAATGAGATTGGGACTGTCCAGCCGATAAGAGAAATTGCCAAAGCGATAAGGGATTTTAAGAAAAAAGGAGTTATCGGCGTGGCAAAACAAAATTTTTCGCGCTTCACCCTTCCCCGAAACGGGGCGGGCTCCGACGCGTCTCAAAATTTTGCTTCGCCTCGCCTAAGTGCCGCTTTTCCGCTCTTTCATACCGACGCTTGCCAAGCGCCGGGTTATTTGGACATCAATGTTGAAAGACTCGGCGTTGACCTTATGACCATCAACGGCTCAAAAATTTACGGGCCGAAGGGCATCGGCTTGCTTTACGCAAAAAATGGAATCAAACTTGAGCCTTTGCTTTATGGCGGAGAACAGGAAAGAAAGTTGAGGCCGGGGACGGAAAATGTTCCCGCCATAGCGGGATTAGCCGAGGCGCTGAAAATCGCCGACCAGGACAGAGAAAAAGAATCGATGCGGCTCCTTAAATTAAGAGATTATTTTATAAATAGACTGCTGGGCGAAATTCCTAAAACTGTTTTAAACGGTCATAGCGCGGAAAGATTGCCCAACAATATAAATGTTTCCATTCTTGACGCTGAAGGCGAGTCAATAGTATTGTACTTGGACGAGGCGGGAGTAGCCTGTTCTACCGGTTCAGCCTGCACTTCGGAAAGTTTGGAGCCGTCTCATGTCATCTTGGCGATAGGCAAACCGCACGCTTACGCGCACGGAGCGATGAGATTTTCCTTAGGCAGAAGCACGACCAAAAAAGATATAGATTATGTAATGAAGGTTTTGCCTGATATAATAAAGAAATTGAGAATGTTTTCGCCGGTTAATATAAAAATATAAAAATTAAATTATGGTGGTTTCCCGCTAAAAGCGGGATGCTCATAATTTAACAAAAAATTAAGAAATTTTTTAAAAATTATGGCAGATGTGGACAAATGGGTATATTCAAGCGTTGTCAAGGATCACTTTATGCGTCCGAGGGGTTTTTTGCTTGGGGAGCCGAAAGAAGGCGAATTTGACTCTTACGGAGAGGTGGGCAGTTTGGCCTGCGGGGATATAATCAAGGTTTGGATAAAAGTTGATAAAGAAACGGACAAAATAAAAGACTTCAAATGGCAGACCTGGGGATGCGCCACGGCCATAGCCTCCGCCTCGGCTTTCGCGGAAATGATTATGAAAAACAACGGTATGAAAGTTGAAGAGGCGATGAACATCAAACCCAAAGATATCGCCGATTATCTCGGCGGTTTGCCAGCGCGCAAATTCCACTGCTCCATTCTGGCCGACAAAGCCTTCAAAAAAGCCGTGGAAAATTACGGGAACAAAAAATAATTTTCCCGCTAAAAAATCTTATGCCAAAGTTTTTCATAAAAATATCGCAATTGTCATTTTGTTGTTTTTCTTTCTTGTTGTTAAAAATTTTTACTCGTTTGAAAATAGAAGGACAGGAAAACATAAAGGAAGTGGAAGATGGTCCGGTAATTTTCGCTTCTAATCACAATAGTTACATAGACAGTGGCATTTCGGCGGCGGTGATGCCTAAAAACATCACTTATCTAAAAAAAATCGCTCCATTAAGATTTTTGGTTATGGATAAGTATTTCAGCTGGAAAA
>Ga0209211_10001266_pt1 | contig 48399 bp, 42 predicted proteins | sample RifGroA2_FD_183992 | JGI IMG/M metagenome (GOLD analysis project Ga0209211, IMG submission 183992) | Groundwater microbial communities from Rifle, Colorado, USA - Groundwater A2 (SPAdes) (version 2) | ecosystem: Environmental > Aquatic > Deep subsurface > Groundwater | place: Rifle, Colorado...
CTTTGGATGCATCTAATGATCAGAAAAGCTATGAACAACTCAAGTGATGAGGAATACAACTGGTTGGTTGAGCTTGCAAACAAACAAAAGCCTAAAGCATTGATAGAAAATATAGAGAGAGAGCATGCATTCAGGCTTATGATGAGATTATTTATTGCAGAGCCAAGATTCCTGTATTTTGCAAAGCACATGTTATGAATATTTTAACTGTAGTTTAATTATATTTGTGAGGTTTTGCTAGGATTTTCAAATTTTTAACAATGCAAAACATTTATAAACAAAGATATTATTTTTCTTCCAAAGAGGGGTCATTTGAGACAGGTAATTATCTAAATATATAAATAAAAAATAAATGAAGGAGGAAAGCTTTTCAAGAAGTTTAACCGAAGAGTTGCGGTGTTGAGCGAAGCGAAACACCTCGATGGTTTGATTAAACTTTTACGAAGCAAAAGTTTATGAAGAAAGGTGTAGATAAAGCCAAAAGAAATACGATAATCATCGGAGTATTTATCGTTATATTGATGATCGGAAGCGTTTTAGCTTTATTTGCCACACCTTATGGTGAAACAACTGCCAAGGCAAAATATAATGGCTTTGATTTTGTCAGGACACAGCAGGGATGGACTACTTGGTTAGGTAATCAACCAGTATCTTTTGCTTATCTGCCATTTGATCTGGAAAACCTAACCTTGCCTGGCGAGATAAATAAAGATGCAGAAAAGATTTACTTAGTTGCAGAAGATGATGAGCAATTAAACACCCAGTACCAGCTTACAAGGATAAAATCGATTTTATATTATTTCACAAAGATGAGATTTGTTGATGCCTGCCTGAAAGAAGAAAGCTGTCCTGAAGAAAAGCCATTGATAAGATGTGACGAGCTTAACGCTCAAGCAATCGTCTTTAAGACAGGAAATGAGACTAAAAATTATAAGGATTTTCAGTGCTTGGTATTTGAATTCAAGGCAGCTGATAATGAAGATACAAACAAGACAATTAGTACAGACATAAATTTAGACATGGCTACTGAAAAGATAATATACAAGATATTAGGTATTGTTAACTAGATAAAGATTTAGCTATAAGTTTGAGAGTGTAAAAATATGGAAGACAAGAAAGAAAGTGACGAAATAGATTTAAAAGAATTAAAAGATAGTATAGTTAAATTTACAAAAAGCTTGTTTGCTGCAAGCAAGGAGCATACTGCATATAAAGAGACATCAAATGATGATTCCTCTGAAGAGAAAGATTTGGATAAAAAGAGAGAGAACCTTATCCATTTTGTGAAAGAAAAGAAAGATTACATTGTTTATATACTCCTTGCATTTGTAGTCTGGATAGCAACTTCCTTAAGGCTCCAGAATCTCCCTATTTTAATTGATGTCACAACAGGCAAATATATTTCTGCAGACCTGGATGCATTTGTCTTTTCTAGATACGCTAACTATATACTTGAACACGGAAAGCTCCTTGCGCAGGATATGTTCAGATATGCGCCATTAGGTCATCCTGATACACTTCAATTAACACTTGAGCAAGGATTTTCATATTTCCTTATTATTCTCTTTAAAGCGTTAAGGATTTTGGGCAGAATAACTACGCTTGATTATTCAAATACTTTTATGCCATTTATCATATTCTTGCTTATTGCTACCATAGCATTCTTTGGTATAAAAAGGTTTTTCGGGATAAAAAAAGCACTTATCACAAGTTCTGTTATCATATATTTTTGGCTCATGTTGAATTATGTTTTTAAGATATTCAATAAAGATTTTACCTATGATTATTTTACAGTTATTCATACAACAATGGTCTTTGCCATTACCCTAGCGTGTTTTTTCCTGCTGATAAGGAAATTGTTCACCCAGAATATAGCATTGCTTGCTACAGCTATTTTGGCATTTATGCCTGCATTCTTGTTCAGGACTATGGGAGGCGTAGCTGACCATGATGCGACAGGCATGATGTTTTTTATGATTGTTATTTATTTATACATTGTTGCATATCAGGCAAAGAATACATCATCAAATATCTTCTTTGGATTATTAGCAGGTCTGGCTACTTCGGCAATGTATTTCACATGGCCTGGCGGAGGAAACTTTCTATACTTGATATTTGGCACAGCCATTATAATTGAAGTATGGCTAAATATTCTTAAAAGAAGTGATTTTTATGTTTATATAGCCTGGTTTTTGACATGGACAACTGTACAGCTTGCATCTGGCTTTACAGAAATACAATATTTATTAGGAGGCTTCACCACATTGATAGCATCATTAGGATTTGGGATGTGCCTAGTGCATTACTTTATATTTCTGCAGCATAAGATCAATTTGAAAAGATTATTAAGGATAGAAAGGATAAATCTGCCTGAAGGCATCATTTCATTAGTAGTTATTTTAATTTTAGGGTTTATAGCTTTGACACTTGTAGAAGGTCCAGGTTTCATAGCGAATAAGATTGATGAGCTATACATTAACTTGGTCAGCCCGTGGGGAAAATCAAGATGGCATCTTACAGTAGCTGAGCAGAACCAACCATATATCACTGATTGGTTTGGGCAGTTTGGAAAAAGTTATGTGTATTTGTTCATGCTAGGTTCTGTTTTATTGTTCTATGAGATGATTCTACCTACAAAAGAATATTTAAAGAGATTAAAGCAGGGTCTTGTTTCAATATATAGCCTGACAATTTTTTACGCATTATTTATTTTTAGCTTTACATTCTCAAGGTACTCTTCAAATTCTAAGTTTAATGGCACTTCAGACATTGCCTTGGCATTTTATATAGGATCATTAATGATATTTACATTAGGCTTTGCTATTTTTTATCTGTTCCTATACTATTCTAATAAGGAATTATTTAAAGAGATAATAAGCAAGATAAACAAGAAATACATTATAATGTTCATCTGGTTTGTGATCATGATAATAGGCGCAAGGGGCGCTATAAGAGTAGTGTTTGTATTTTCCCCAGTTACAGCAATAATGGTTGCATATTTATTTGTAGAATGCATAAGGATTTTGACTAATCTCAAGCAAAAATATATTAAAGTTATAGGAATAGGATTTTTGATATTGTTGTTGTTCAGTCCTATAGCTTTAGGGCAGTTTGCAAGCAATCCTTTCTTTAAGTCAATAATAACTGTAGGAGGATTGTTGGAAAATCAGGGAATATTGTTTAATTATTACCTTTCATCAGACTCACAGGCAAAATACACAGGAACACCATATGATAGGCAATGGCAGATTGCGATGAAATGGGTAAGGGATAATACGCCATTAGATGCAGTATTTGGGCATTGGTGGGATTATGGCTATTGGGTCCAGACAGGAGGAGAAAGAGCAACTGTCACAGATGGAGGAAATAATATTGGATTGTGGAACTATTATATGGGAAGATTTGCCCTTGCAGGCTCTAACCAGTCAGAGGCATTAGACTTTTTGTATGCACATAATGTGACGCATTTCCTTATAATAAGTGATGAGATAGGCAAATATACTGCATTTTCCAGCATTGGTGGCGGAATTAACTATGAAAGGTACAGCTGGATAAACACATTCTCGCTTGATCCAAAACAGACACAAGAAACAAGAAATGGTATTACTTATTTTTACCAAGGCGGTCAGGTATTAGATGAAGATTTTTCATATAACGGTAAATTATTCCCTGGAAGAGCATCTGGCATAGGTGCAGTCCTATTAAAAGTTATAAGAGAAAAGATTAGCGAAGGCAATGAGACAAGAGATGTTGAAAGGTTAGAACAGCCAGAAGTAGTGATGGTTTATGGCAGTATGCAAGAGAAAGTTCCTTTAGAATGCATTTTTATAAACAACCAGATGTTCAAGTTTGATAAGACTGGTAAACCAGGATATAAAGGATGTTTCAGAATTTTGCCGACTATAAATGGAAATGGTCAGATTGAGAATCCTATCGGCGCAGGCTTGATGGTTTCTGAGCGCGGCTTTAGAGCAATTTGGACACAGTTGTTCTTATTCAACCAGAAAAACCCAGATTATGACACAAGCGCTTACAAACTAGCATACAGCGATGAAACAACAGGTATGCCTTTAGCTATATACGCAGGAAGAATGATTGGACCATTGAAGATTTGGGAGATGAATTACCCTAAAGAGATCAAGTTTAAGCCAGAGTATTTGTTAATGGGTTATGGTGAAGCTAACTTAACTGAAGTCGAGAAAGTATAAGGTATAAGAAAGAGGTATGTGAATAGCAGCTGCCGCCAATTTAGTTGGCACGAATCTAAAAACTAAACTAAGTTGCGACGGGCAATACCAGCCATTGACTAAACAATAAATCTATACAAAAATTTACCACATTACAACACTACTTCTCTAATTGTAAAGGAGGAGCAACTCTTCATATGAACGATGCCAATGCCAACGGCGGCAGCTGCTTCGTGAATTTTTACTATGCACATATAGAAAGAGCATGATATGTAAGATTGTTCCACGCTGCCTGATAAGCTATTCTAAATTATTATTGGATATTACGCATCTTTACTTCATAGATTAAAATATCTTCAGAACTAGCGACACTTGCATAATTCATGAAGACGCCGCTTGAATCATAGATATTTCTGACATTATTCTTGGAGATAGTTGTCTTGAGTTGAAGATCATAAGATTCTCTGATATCATTCAATAAATCATAGACATAACTTTCTGTCGATATAAAGACACGCCTTCCTTCAGATAAGGTTTTCTTGATTTTATCAAGGACAAGATTTTTTTGAAGAGCTGTTTCATGAAGTTTGCTCAGCCTATAGTAAACACCTCTATACTCAATTATTTCAGCATCTGGCAAAAAGAACCTGTCAAATAAAGTCTCCTTTCCTGCGATTAAGATTGAGCCTTTAGGGACATTAATTCCATAGAATTCTCCTATTTCATACATATAATGGTTTTTTTCTTTAAGCAATAAGGATAAAGGCAAGGTATGTAACAACATGACCGTGATTATTAACAACGAAAATATGGCTTTTTTAGGTACCTTGATATAATTAGAAAATAATGTTATGGACAGGATTATTAATAAAGAAAAAATTAGATAGATAATATTAATGCCTGATATAGAAGAAGTTAAAATAGAGAGTATGCTCAATCCATTATAATAATATTTAGCAAGAGGAATATAATTTAATAAGATATCAAAAGAAGCTAATATAAGTAAGATAGATAGGAGATAATACTTATATGCAAATTTAGTAGCATTTTGATAGATATGGATAATGCCGAGAGAAGCTAATAGAGACAGTATAGGGATCAGATTGATAATATTTCTAGCCATTAATTCGCCATTTAATATATGATAAAGAATTTCTAAAAGCCATAATGCAACAAAACAGATTATGGTTAAATAATTTTTTTTTGTTGGTATGTTATAGGTATCATTATTTTTATTATTACTAAAAGTACTGAGAATATTATCTTTTTGTATATTATAATCTTTTTTATAAAGTTTTTTTAACAATACCATAAACCCAACCAATGCAAGAATAAAGCCGGTGAGTGTATAACCATTAATAATATGGTAAATTAGACCTGCCCAGAGCTCATAATTGAATAAATTAGAGAATGAAGTAGTATGCCGAGAAGCTACAATAAAAAAGTCTTTAATAGGGAAAGATGGGTGAAAAAATGCAGTTACCACAATAACATATATGCCTATAGGCAATATGATGAGAGAAAATAATAGAAAATGCCAGAATTTTCTTTTTTCATGTAATATATACAAAAATGAGATAAAAAATAAGGGGATAAAGAATAGATTAGCAAATCTTGCCATAAGGCTTAGGCCATATACAAGCAATGAGAAGATCAGATATAAGTTTTTTGAGGTATCTCTGTATTTCAATAAGAATATAAAAGCCAGTAAGACAAAGAATAAAGAGGGCATCTCGCTTAGGGGAAGAGTCCTGAACCAGATTACCACTGGTGAAAATGAGAATAACAATGCCGCTATAAAAGCAACATCATCTTTCTTAGTTAATAATTGGAATAGAAAAAAAACTAAGAAAATTGATAAACTGCCAAATAATACTGAAGTAAAAGAGATTGCCTGCAAAACCGTGAAATTTCCGAATAGATTGATGAACAGATAAGATAAGTAATTAAAAAGATTAAAAAGAGGCTTATGAAAAGAGAATGTGCCTAAGCCTATATTGCCATGCAGATTCATCTGCAGTTCCATGGCATAAACCATAGAATCCATTTCAGTAGGTGTAGTAGGTATGAACAATACTCCTAATGAAAAAGAGAGTAAGAAAAGTATAATTAACGCTATTTTTATCTTGAGTATTTTAGCCATTTTTGATGGAATAAGAGCTTTTAATTTTAGGGTAAGATGTTAGAGGTTATATGGTATTAAATAACAAATACAGTAAGCACTAGAAGATTATCAAACATATGATAATATATAAAGGTTACTCGATTCAGGACAGAGCTTGATCAAAATAGATCTAATGTAAATTGTCAATGTGAATTTAAAAAATAGGAAGATTATTAATTAAAGATGATTTTTTAGCATTATTTATAATTTGCAAGCTAAAATGGTAAGAAATAATAAATTGAACGTTATTGCAAAAGGAGCAATTATAGTATTCACTGGTATTATGATTTCTAAAGTTTTTAGTTACCTTTACAGAATGCTTATTGCAAGATACCTTGGGCCAGAGCAATATGGCACGCTGATGATAGGGATTTCAATTATCAGCTTTGCTACATTTTTTTCATTGCTTGGATTAGATACAGGCGTGACAAGATATGTGGCTTATTTTAAAGGAAAAGATGATAGAGCAAGGATAAAAGGCGTTATAACATCATCTCTCAAAATTGTATTTGTGATAAGCACTGCTATAAGCGCAATTTTAATCCTTACAAGAGATTTTCTCGCAACAAGAATCTTTCATACATCTTACTTAGCTGACATAATTTTAATATTGGCATTAACTATCCCATTCACTGCATTAGGTTTTATCATATCAGCTATATTCAGGGCATTTCAATCTGTCAAGTATGAGGTATATAGCAAGCAGATTATTGAGAATTTTATGAAGTTTTTTGTTACGGTAATTTTTATTATTTTGGGATATAGGGTGCTTGGTGCTGCCATAGCTTATCTGGCAGCAGTTGTCACTGCATTTCTTCTGGCAGTTTACTTTCTTGAGAAAAAGGTTTTCAGCATATTTAAGGCACCTGAAAAATCAATAAGATCTAATTTAGAGCTAATAGGATATTCTTTCCCATTATTGTTTGTTGGGTTTTTTACTATGCTGATGCAGCTTACAGATACGCTTATGCTAGGCAGCTTAAGAACTGCAAAAGAGACAGGAATATATAATACCGCATTCCCTATAGCAGACCTAATGTTTGTAGTACCTGCTGCCTTAGTTGCAATATTGATGCCTGTTATGACTGAACTTTATTCGCAGAAAAAGAAGAGCCATTTAAACACAGTATTTGACGTAACAAGAAGATGGATAATCTATTTTAATATACCTGTGTTGATATTTCTCATAAGTTCCCCTGACAAACTTATAAGATTTTTATTTGGTGCACAATACCTAGAAGCTACAAATACACTTGTGATATTGAGCTTTGGTGGGTTCTTATTAGGGATATCCTTGAGCTATAATGAGATGTTAAAGATGCTTAAGAAGACAAATCTGATATTATTAAATTCAGGTGTTGCTGCGATTGTTAACATAGCTCTAAACTATTTCCTTATAAGTAGATACGACATAGAAGGCGCTGCGATTGCTACAATGCTCTCATGGACAGTATTTACGATAATTACAATGTTAGAAGTAAAGCACCTCACAAAAGCAAGAATATTGGATATTGAGCAGATAAAAGCTATTCTATGCGGGATAACTGCTATTATTATAATAAGTGTGTTTTCTGCAATAATTAAACTAAATATACCTTTATTAGTATCATTAGTCTTAAATGCAATTATCTTAGCAATTACTTATTTTGGTACGCTTTGGTTATTCAGCACATTTGGAAAAGAAGATAAGGAAATATATAATAAGATAAAAAATAAGATTTTCAGAGTTTAGAAACTGTAAGTAGGACATTTCCGGACAAATTAACAGATAAGAGGGATAATCTGCCTGTTCCTGTTAACTCTTCTATTTTAAAGCCATTCTTAATTACTATTTCTTTAAGATGAGAAGGTGAAAAGAACCTTAGATGTGCCAGATCACGAAATGTAGAATCAATTCCAAATAAAACTTTCAGTCGTATTTTAGGTGCTAGGATATTAGGAGTTGCTAGTATAAGAATTCCTTTAGGATTTAATGCTTGAGAGATATTAGTTAGAAATCTGTTTAAGTCAAAAATGTGTTCTAGAACCTGCATAGAATAGATAAAATCATATTTATGTTTTAAGGGAGTTGTCTCCACATTATGGACCAAGAATCTGCATCTAGGATATGTCTTCTTTGCATAATTAACTATTTTCGTCGAGATATCTACACCAGTAACATTATACCCTTTAGAGAATAAATAATGTGTAAAATGTCCCTTTCCACAGCCTAAATCTAAAATTTGTTTAGGATTAGTCTTTAGTACCCATTTGAAAATAAACTGCCTTTCTTTCACAACCTCTTTATTTGAGAACCCAAGCATAGCTACAATACGATTCTCCCTTGTATAATACACTTCATCATAATATTTTTTTGTGTTCATATTAAATACAATCGAATTTTAGTACATCAAATCTGGTTTTATATCTCATTTAAATAAGCTTCAAACTTCTTTTTAATCTTTCTATAATAATAGCAATGAAATACAAGTCGCCCTCTTTTCATATAGAGCAAAGGATCGTTAAGGTCTACAACGTTCCAAGGACGCTCATCGAGATTTTTCGGAAATCTGATAGGTAAGATAAGCTTGTAACGTTTTAGATTAGATAAGAAATTTCTGATGTGCATAAATTTATTCCATTTAACATAAGCTTTATCTCTAATAGAAGAATCAAATAATCTGTATTTAACTAATAATTTAAGCTGAGAGTTCTTAAAATTAAACCCAGGGAAACGCCAACCATGCAGCTTGAGTTTGTGATTTTTAAACAGAACAATAGTCTTTAAGATGGTAGATTCAGCCTCATAATATGACAATTTCGTAAAATCTTCATGATGATAGCCATGCCCGCAAATAATATGTGATTTAGAAATTTGCTTTACTTGCTTTGAATATTTTTCAAGCATCTCTCCGGTAATATAAAATTCTCCTCTAATTTTATGTTTGGCTAATAATCTAGCAAAATTTAATGCTGCATTTATGTCTTGTTCAACATCCATTGTAAATATTTGGTCCATATTAACTAAACATAGAATAGAGGTTACTATTTAAGATTTATCGCCATAAATACCAAATCCGCCTTTTTCTAAAGTATAATTTAATTTGACATTTTTATAACCTAACTTAGAAACCCAATTATTAATTATATGTTTAGGGTCATATCTAAAATTATAAGGATGTGCAAAATTATCATATAATATTACAAGCTTATCCTGCCAGTTCTCTTTCTTCATCCTATATGGATCATCTCCAAATTTTTTCAACCTCAAAAGTATTTCTATCTCTTGTTTTAGTATAAATACAGGAATAAATGACAATAACACCAAGTCTTGAAGAATTTTTGGCAATCGTGAAATTATTTTATTTAGAAATTCATAGAGATATAATTTTAATTTATTTTCATAAATCCAATTTCGTGTCTTTTGTAAGCTTATTTTGACATATAACCACACCCAAAAACGCCCACCTTTTTTTAGCTTATTAGTTAATTGAATAAATGCATCTCTTGGACGAGGAGTATGATGAAGCACGCCAGATGAATATATAAAATCAAATATGCCATCTTTAAAAGGTGGATCTAATACGCTTCCTTGAATTAGGTCAATATTAGGATTAGTTATTAAATGATTAAAATAGAATACTGAATCTGAAATATCCATAGCGATAACATCCATATTATAACTAGCCATAGCTAAAGACACGGTGCCATTTCCACATCCTGCATCAAGTATTAATTTATTTTTTAATTTTACTTGATTTATTGCAATCTGGTTTAAAAAGAGTTTTTTTCTTTCGTTTAAAGAAAACCCCCATGTTTTAAGATCATTATAACTTTTACCTTGCTGTTTTTGTCTTTCCCATTGGGAAGAGAAAGATTGTTTTGTTTTTTTAACTAATTTACCTAATTCTTTAGGGAGTAAAGCAGCAACACCATTGCGAATTAAGTATTTTTCATTGCAATTAATACAGGTGATAGTCCCATTAATAATATGTTCTCCTTGTTCTTTGTCTATCTGTAATTTTAAGACAGATTTTTTACAGTCAGGACAAATCAATAGCTTAAATGTAGTTTTTTTCATATATGATTCCTCACTAATATTGATTTAATAAGTTAAATATAAATTTAACTATAAACAATTTAATAGGAGATATATTTTAAAGAGGAGTATACCTATTTAAATATTTTGGTTATTGAAAAGATATAAATCATACCATTGCCCAAACATTAATAAAGGTAAAATTTTATTATAATGTTTCTTAGTATTGTCTGTTAGTATATTCTTAAGAAATTTATGATTGAAGTACCTTTTTACCTCGCTATCTGAATCAAGCAAAATATTGCAAGCTTCTGACTTTAAATGCTTATTTATCCATAATGTAAGAGGAGGAGTAAACCCATATTTTTTTCTTTGTATAACTTCTTTAGGAAGCAGGTTTTTCATCGTCTTTTTGAGTATAAATTTGCCTGTAAGGCCATTAAACTTATACTTTACTGGAATAGTAGCTGCAAACTCAACTAAAGTATGATCTAAGAATGGAACTCTGGACTCTATTGAATTTGCCATATTAATCTTATCATCTACCATAAGATAATCTTCTGGAAGAAGAAGCTTCAAGTCAATTGATAGCAACTGATTAAGAATATTGTTTTTAGTATTAAAAAATGATCCAATAAGATTCTTGCTCAGATTTTGAGCTTGCTTAACTGATAGATTTGTAGAAGAATTGCCTGTTTCAAGCAATTGTATCCTTTCATCATCAGTAAAATTCCTATAAACCAAGAGATTATATGCTGAAGGCATGTGTTTTAAAATAGGCAAAAATTTAGATAAGAAATTAATATATTTTTTATAATTACTTTTTTCAGGAGTAAATTTATTGAAAGTATTAATGAAAGAAAGAGACAACTTACTATCAAACAAAAATGGATATTTTTTATAATGATTATTGGCTAAAGAGATGACTTTATGCTGTTTATAACCTGCAAATAACTCATCTCCTCCATTACCAGTTAATACTACTGTCATTTTCTTTTTTGCTGCCTGTGACATGAAATATAAAGGAATGCTTGCTGGATTTGCTATAGGCTCATCCAGATGCCAGATAATTTTGGGTAATATCTTGATTGCATCATCAGGGTTTACTATTATCTCATTATGATTTGTATTAAGCTTATCTGCTACTTTTTTAGCATAATAAAGTTCATTTATAACCTCATCACTCTCAAAACCAACTGAAAATGTTGTTACAGGCCGATCCATAAGGCTTGACATCATTGCCACTATTGAGCTAGAATCCAAGCCTCCAGAAAGATATGCGCCTAATGGCACATCACTCATCAATTGCATCTCAACTGAATTTCTAAAACGATTAAAAAGTTCTTCTGTGTAATAAGACAATGGCTTATTAATTTCATTATATGCTATATCCCAATATTTCTTTATTTTTAATTTATTATCTTTTAGAACAATATAATGTGCAGGAGGAAGCTTATATATATCTTTAAAGAGTGTAGCTGGATAAGGGATATAGCTAAAAGTAAGAAACTGATATAAGCTACTTATATTAACTTCTCGCGAGATAGGATATTCTAATATCGCCTTTATCTCAGAACCAAAAATAAACTTGCCATCTTTAAAATAATAATACAAAGGCTTTATTCCGATTCTGTCTCTTGCAAGAAATAAGCTTTTTTTTCTGGAGTCCCAGATAGCAAATGCAAACATGCCATTAAGATATTGCAGGCAATCTTCACCATACTCTTCATATGCATGGATAATTGCTTCTGTATCAGTTTCAGAAAAGAATTTGTATTTATTTTCCAATTTTTGCTTAATCTCCTTATAATTATAGATCTCCCCATTAAACACAATACAAATGCTTCCATCTTGATTATACATTGGTTGCTTGCCACGTGCACTTAAATCGATGATACTCAGTCTTCTATGCCCAAGAGAGATATTTTTATCTACATAATAGCCATGTCCATCTGGCCCTCGATGCAATATAGCATCAGCCATACTTTTGACTAATGCCTTGTCTTCCCAATTAAATCCACAAATTCCGCACATTTTAAACTCCTATAATAAAATAGATTAATAAGAAGCAGATTAATAAGTTTTTGTATTTATATTACTTTTATTTTACTTTTTAATAGTTATTAACGCCCTATTCCCCTATAAATAATTCCAGAATTCTCTAATTGCTTCTTATCCATGCAGTTTCTTCCATCTATCAAGACTTTTATGCATTTCAATTGCTTAGGCATTATCTGTGTGAACAAGTCATGATCTGTACAAATAATTATACATTCGGCATCAAGTGCTTCTTGAAGGCTGCTTACAGTAGAATACTTAGGAAGATATGGATCAAAAACATTAAATTTGCATGCAAGCTCCTTTAGCTCATGTATTAGCTCAAGTGCAGGAGATTCTCTTGGATCATCTACGTTCTTTTTATATGCAACGCCAAGAACAGAAATCTTTACATCAGTTATTTTTTTGCCAATCTTAGAAAGAGCTTCTTCTGCACGGCTAATTGTATATCCAGGCATGCTGTTATTAATGCTTCTTGCCAATTTCAGGAACTCATGCTCAAATCCTTTTTTATGTGCTTTATCAATCAGATAGTAAGGATCAACACTTATGCAATGCCCGCCTACCCCACATCCTGGCCAATGTGGCATAAACGCAAATGGCTTTGTTGATGCCCCTTTAATCACTTCTGTAATATCTATGCCTAGCTTGTCAAATGATTTTGCTAATTCATTAACAAAAGCTATATTTATGTCCCTAAAGCTGTTTTCTATAATTTTAACTGCTTCAGCAGTTTTTAATGAGGATACTTTTAAGATATTTGCTTTAATAATAGAGGTATAGAAATCAGATGCAAGCTCTAAGCCTTTTTCATTAGAAGCTCCTATAACCCTAGGCAGGTCTTCTAAATGGTATTTTTTATTGCCAGGGTCTATTCTTTCTGGACAATGGACAACATAAAAATCCTTATTTACTTTTAAGCCTGGAGTCTCTAAGATGGGCATCACAACCTCATCGCATGTTCCAGGTGCTATAGTTGACTCAATAATAACTAAATCATCTTTTTTTAGATACTTAGCAATAGTTTTACATGCAGATTCTAATGGCTTTAAATTTGGTAGATGATTTTCATCTACAGGTGTTGGCACACATACAACAATGATAGAGGAATGAGACAATGCATCCTTTGGATTTGTAGTAGCTTTTATCTTGCCTTTTAAAGAAGATACTTCTTTTTCCAGATAATCGTCTTTAATATGGCTCTTGCCTATATTTGTAGATTCAACTATTTCTTTGTTGATATCATATCCAAACACATCATACCTATGTTTTGCGAGCAGGCAAGCTAATGGCAAGCCTACATATCCTAAGCCAACAACAGTAACAGTTTTCATTTTAATATCCTTTCTTATCTAACATCATTTCTTGTTTAATGTTTTAATGTATTATTTATATTTATATCTTTCAAGCACATTTAAATATTTTATTGATTGTTCATGCCATGTGCCTGAATACCTTAAAAACCATTGCCTATTTTTCTTTCCAAACTTTTCTGCTAATTTTGGATGTTTTAACAAGTATTTGATGCCATCTGCTAGATTTTCAGTGTAATATGCAGGATATCCTATTTTTTCAGCAAGATTTGGCTTGACAGCAACAACAGGCTTTGCCATTGCCGCATAATCAGTTATCTTTAAACTACTGTCCCAGGAGATAGTGTAAACGCAGATCTTTGATGCTGCTACATATTTAGGGACCTCTTCACTTGGCAATCCAGTGACAATTTTTAAATTAATGCCTGCATTTTTGCAATCTTCTTCAAGCTGTGTTGTGTTATAAAAATCATGCACTTGACCTATATAACAAGCATCATACTCTATTTTTGCTTTTAATGGGATAAAGTCGCTACCATTAGGCACAAGCTCATTGCAGTCATACTTTTCAAGATTATATTGTGTGGGAGTTGTGATTAAGTCATGATTTCTAACAATAAACCTTATTCTACGTTCGTTGATATAAAAATGAGGATGATCTGTCAGATCATGCACAAAAAGTGTCTTTTTGAATAATGTAAAAAGCCTAAGATAATTAAACTTATAATGCAATGCAGTTATCAAGCCTGCTATTTTTCCTGCGCTTATCACAACCTCTGGCCTAAATGAGATATAAATAAAAGGATAAAGAAGCCATTCTTTTTTTGTCACATACCGTACGTCATGGGCTAGTTTAGAAAAATGATAAGGTAGCCTTGTCCAACGCATTTTCTTTTGCTGTTGTAAGTACTGAAATTTATCATGTGTTATGATTAGGATTCTCATTTTTAGATTTTAAGCTTTTACAATCTTAATTATAACAAACTCTCCAAATCTTTTGGGATATATCCATCTAGGTATTGAAATATTAAGAAATTTCATATAACAGCTAGTTGTTTCATACCTTACTATTTTAAATCCATTTTTCTCAACAAGCTCTTTTAATCTGCTGAACCAATAATCACATACATGACCGAATTTTTTGTCTGGCTCTGCGGCATATGTTAACTTTCCTAATAGCAAAATACTTATCGCATTTTTTATAGATGCCATATTTGGAACAGTAATAACTATGCTGCCATCTGGCTTAATAATCCTAAAGAATTCTTTTAATGTTTTTGAAGGATGTAATAAATGCTCCAAAACCTCTGTACATACTATAACATCATAAGAATGAGACTTAAATGGAAATGGAAATCTATTTAGGTCATGCTTGATATCTGCTTTAAAAAAAGCATCGCAGGTAGTTACCTTATTTTTCTTCTTAAGAAGAGTTGTAATAGTGTTATTTCCAACACCTATCTCTAATATATTATTGTTGCTTCCTGCAAGATCAACTATTTCCTTGATACGTTCACGATGACATTTATATCTATAGCATTCATATTCTGAGCTTTCCATTGTAACAACAAATAAGACAAGATTTATAAATATATTGGTGCTTAATTAGTTGTATGAGAATCTGCATAATAACTAGATTTTTTCCCAAGGACTATTTAGGCGGTGGAGAGAATGTAATATATAATATCTGGAAAAGAGCGATAGAGAATAACTATGAAGTTAGCCTGATTTCTGGTTGGACAAAAGACCAAAAACTATTGCCTGATAATTGTTATAAAGTCAATCTTACAAGCAAGAACCGCTTTATCCGTTACATTAAACTATTTTTTTCTGTAAAGAGATTTATCAAAGAAATAAAGCCAGATATTATCCATACAAACACGATGGAGATCCCTGAAACAGGCATTCCCACAGTTGTGATGGTCCATCATGTCAGCCATTATCTGGAGCCAGGAAAATCGGTTATAGAAAACTTAAGGTTGAATATTCAAAGAATGCTTGTGAAAAGGCGCCTCCAAAAAGCAAGATTTATTGTTGCTGTAAGCAATGCTACAAAAGATGATCTGATAAGATTAGGCATAGCTTCTGAAAAAATTAGAGTTATCCACAATGGCATAGAATTTGAGAGATTTGATGCTTTTAAGAAGAAAAATGCTAATGATAAGACAAGGACTAAGCCTAAAAAAACTGTAAATGATAGATTATTTATGATTGTCTACCCCTCAAGGATCTCTCCTGAAAAAGGCCAGCATGTTGCAATAAATGCAATAAAGCTACTTCCAAAAGATGTTTTGGATAATGTAAAACTGATTTTGCCTGGCTTTGTGTCTGATGCAGATTATCTGAAAGAGATACAGACACTTGCACAAGGCTATCCGATTGAGATCTTGCCAAATGTTGAGAATATAGAGCAATATTATTTTTTTGCAGATTTGATTATCTTCCCAACGTTATTGAAAGAAGGCTTTGGACTAGTTGCAGCAGAAGCTCTTGCTTGCTCTAAGCCAATAATTGCATCTGATATGCCTGCAATAAGAGAGGTTGTTGATAAGTATGGTGTGCTTATTGAACCGAACAATCCGGCCAAGCTTGTCAATGCTATTATTGATATCACTAAAGATAGGAAGAGATACGCTGCACTTGCAAAGAAAGGCAATGCTTACGTAAGGAAGAACTTCTCATGGGAGGCTGCTTTTGTCAAATATGATGAGTTGTATGAGGAGATATATAACAATAGCATAAAAGACAATCACTTCAATAACAAGTAGAAATCCACATTCTCTCCATTATAAACCTTTTCTACACAATCAGTTAGATTCTTCCAGCTCCATTGGCTCGAATAATGTTTTGCGTTCTTGGACAGCTCATTCTTGATTTTTTTATCTTCAATCAGCAGCTTAATTTTCTCACTCAATGCCTTGCTGTCTCCAAACTTTACCAAGAACCCTGTTTTTCCATCCAGCACAACTTCCCTAACAGCAGGAAAGTCGCTACCTATACTAGGTATGCCAAGGCTTTGCGCCTCTACAAGAGTCATCCCAAGAGCTTCTGCCTTGCTTGGAGAGACAAACATATCCAAGTTCTCAAAAAATTGTTTCTTCTTGTAATTAATCGGACCTAGATAAATAATCTTATTCAATATACCTAGAGAATTTGCAAGAGTAAGAAGTGTATTAAGATAATTATTGCTATCTGGTCCAACGATAAGGTAAACCCAGTCAAGCTCTTTTACTCCAGGCTCTGCTAATGCCTTGATTACTGTATCCAATCCCTTAGAAGGATGTATACGAGACAAGCTTCCTATTATAAATTTGCTTTTTTGTGATTTAGTTCCTTTCAATCCTTTGAAAAAATTGCATAAATCAGGCTCTTTACTGCTGCAAGTTTTAGAATTATTATTATTATTATTATTATTATCGCATTTACTATCTGAATTATTATCAGCTCTGTATAAATCTGCTTTTATCGGAGTAAATGAGCATCCACCACATGGTATTACAGAAACCTTTGCAGCATCTGCGCCAAGCTTCACCAACGCATCCTTTTCAAAATGTGTCAATGCAATTATGCCGTCAAATTTGTTAAAGAACTTTCTACTTGATAGAAATCTGTCATAAAACGTATAATACAATCTGTTCTTCAAAGGCAATTCTGCAGAATTTGTAAATATTGCAAACGGAGTAAAGACTATCTTTTTGCCATGCTTCTTTGCATATTTCAAGGCAACCTTCACGTGGGGATGCCTGTATGCATGCACATGGATTATGTCAGGATCAATCTCTTCTAATCTTTTTCTTAACCCTGGAAAATAGGTAAGAAAGCTTTTCTGCAGAAATGCCTTCTCTCTATAGATTTCGATGCCTTCTAGAGTCTCATGCTTGTTTTGAATGACTTCTCCATTATGCTTTCTGTCGCAGGTTACTACAGAAATATTATAATCAGAATGCCTGCTAAGAATCTCTTTACTTAAGTAATAGATATGCCTTTCCATGCCTCCTTCCACAGGATAAAAGAACGGCGCCACATGAGCGATTTTCATTTTACAGGCAGATAAAGATAATTAGTTTTTAAAGATTTGGTATTATACAAGAAGTAGAATAAATGAGATAAGAAGAGATAAAATGTTAAAATAACGCATATATAAAAGGTGATAAAGCTGAACTCTGTCCAAAGATAATTAGTAATCCTACTAATACAAGCATGAATATTATTGGTGCAAGCCACCATGCTTTTCGCACTTTTAAAAAGTCCCAAAATTCGCCTAGTAGAGATTTATTTTTTGACATTTTATTGATACTAAATATATCCAGTTTATATTTTTATAAGATAATTATCTTATATATTAATCTTTTGCATATTTCTCACTATCCCATATATCATGAGAATTATCTTCTCTTTTAATTAAAAACTTACCAATGACTAAATAATCAATGCCAGTGCCCATCATGCATTTGTATGCATCAAATGGTGTACAGACAATCGGCTCTCCTCGGATGTTAAAAGAGGTGTTTATTAATATAGGTATACCGCTTAATTTTCCAAATTCCTTGATTAGGTCATAGTACAGTGGATTTTGGAATCTTCTTACTGTCTGTAACCTACCAGAACCATCTATATGAGTCACAGCTGGTAATTTTTTTCTCCATTTTTCTCTGATAGGATAGACCATTAGCATAAAATCTGTTATTTCAGGTATAGGCTTATCACAATCAAAATATTTTAGTGCATCATCTTTACATACAACAGGGGCAAATGGCCTGAATTTTTCCCTATGCTTGACTTTTAAATTAAGGATTTCCTGCATATTAGGATTGGTAGGATTTGATAAAATGCTTCTAGAGCCTAGAGCTCTAGGACCGAATTCAATTTTGCCTTGAAACCATCCAACAATATTGCCATTATAAATTAGTTCAGCAGTTGTTTTAATTAGATTTTTTTCATCTTTAAGTGGTTTATATTTAATGTTATTTATGTGTAAGAATTTTTTTATTTCTTCATCTGAATATTCTGGTCCTAGATAATCTATTTTCTGTATAAAATTTCTTGGGTTGCCAAGTATCGTATGATAGATATAACTTGCGACACCAATACTAGTACCGCCATCGCTTGCATTTGGCTGTATCCAGAGATTTTTAAATGGTGTTTTAGAGAGTATTTTGCCATTATACACGCAATTTAAGGCAACTCCACCTCCTATAACAAGATTCTCACATTTAGTGAGATCATAAAGATGATTTAATATTTTTGTCAATACTTCTTCTAGTATTAGTTGCAATGCAGCTGCTATATCCTTATGGCGCTGAGTTACCTCTGATTCTGGATTTCTTACCGGGCCACCAAGTAATTTACATAATCTTTTTGATGGCATCCTATCTGCGTAATGAAATATGAAGTAGCTCATATTTAGGTGATAACTACCGTCATCTTTAATATCAATAACTTGTCTTAATTTAGAATAGTATTGGTTTTTTTCTTTATTATTTATTCCATAAGGGCTTAACCCCATAACTTTATACTCAGAATTATTAACAGTAAATCCAAGATATGCGGTTATTGTGGAATAGAGCAACCCTAAAGAATGCGGAAATTTTATTTCTTTCATTAAATGTATTTCATTATTTACTGCAATACCATAGCTTGTTGTAGTCCATTCACCTACACCATCTATTGTCAAAACAGCCGCTTTCTTAAATGGGCTGAGTAAAAATGAAGAGGATGCATGCGCTAAATGATGTTCAATAAATAAAATATCTCCTGTGTATTTTAATGTTTTTTTAATTATTTTTGGAATACGTAATTTTTCATTGAACCATGATGGCATTGAACTTAAAAATGTTTTAAAGCTATATGGAAACATTTCCAAATGTTGTGATAGGACACGTTCAAATTTTAAGAATGGCTTTTCATAGAAACCTATGAAGTTTACATTCTTCATAGTTATAAACTGGCTTTCGACGCAATACTTTATTGCATTTATTGGAAAGGAGGTATCATGTTTTATACGTGTAAATCTCTCTTCTTCAGCTGCTGCTACAATTACACCATCTTTTAATAATGCTGCAGATGCATCATGATAAAAGCAGCTTATGCCTAATATATAAGTTGTCATTTTGCAATATTTCTCCCAAATGTTAGCCAATAACCCCCTTCATGATGTGTTTTCCAAACCCATGTCAACTGCTTATATGCCCTCATAAAAATATTAGGATAGGGTTCATCTATATTATTCCACACACCTGCAATTTCAAGATTTGTAGAATCGACAAGCTTAGTTGTTGGAACTGTTTGATAATATAGAATGTTATTCTTTTTAAACCATCTCAATACCTCGCCTATAGTATGGCTTGTTTCATGGGGGTGTTTATATTGGTCATTCCACCAGCCCCTGGCCCTTTCCTTGTCTTCAATTTCTCCAATTTGCATACTTATAAACCAATCTTTTATACTATTATTGTTCTTAAATATTGTCTTTGCCATCATTATTCTTATTTTTAGGGGTATTCTGCCAAATCTATTATATAATCCTATTACAATATAACCACCTGGTTTAATAAGCTTTAAGATATTCTTAAACCCCTTATATGCATCACCTGTGTGGTGCAGTACACCTAGACAAAGTACATAATCAAATTTTAGAGATATATCTTCAATCTGCTTACTATCTAGGATATCAACTTTCTTTAAATGCCATGTATTAAGGTTCAGTTTTTGTTTTAATGCTCTGGCCTTTTTTAGTGAACTATCTGAAAAATCGATTCCCCATACACATTTTCTTCGTAAAGATAAGAAACCAGATAACTGTCCTGTCCCTGTACCAACATCTATTATGGAAGCATTTGCAGGGATACTTCTATCAAGTATTTTTGCAAATTCATAAGCACTTAGCCTTAAATCCTCCTTAGAATTAAATCTGCTTAATTCATAATCTGGAAACGGAGTCTTATTATAAAAATCTTGGACTTTACTTCCTACCTGAGTTACCATATTAGCACCTCAAAACTGCCGGTAATAATCACTTAATGATTTCTTCTTTAGATTCAGATTTAACCAATAAGAATCTCTATTTTTAGATGATTTGATATCCAAAAAGTGTTTATTCAATATTTTGGCAAATATAGATGTTAAACCTACCCCCATACAATAAACAAAAGATAATAACAAAGAATTAATTATAATACTAATAGTATGCCCAAAATTTTTAAAACCTTCCTGAAAGCCGGTAAAAAATTCTATGTAATTTTTCATTTTAATACCCTGTGTATTATCTTTCCTAGAAATGTTATTACAATTGTTATAGCCATGAGATGAAAATAGGTTAATGTTGTAGGTAACTTGTTTAATGCAGCTAATATTAAAAAAAGTAATGTAGTAAATAAGAAATACCCAAAAATAAAGCCTAAATTATTACCAAGATTCAGCATTATTTTATATTGTTCTGATACCATATTAGATAGATAAAAATAGCCAGGCTTTAAAAATGTTGTTTTTATTGGAATAATTGCTTATTCGCAATAGTCCAGTCAACCAGTTTCTTAACACCTTCTCTTGGAGCAACAACAGGTTTCCATCCTAGCTCTTTCTTTGCTTTAGAAGTGTCTGCAATAAATACCTTCTGGTCGCTTGGCCTCCAATCAGAAAAATTAACTACACTTCTTTTTCCTGTAAATTCCTCAAGCAGATCAAGTAGTTCCAATAAAGATAAAGTATAATCCTGTCCACCGCCCATGCAATAAACACCATGTTTTAACTTGCTACTAACAAATTTATCATATGCTTGCATTAGATCAGTTACAAAAAGGATATCTCTGACTTGTTTACCATCACCAAATATAGTTATTGGCTTGCCTGTAATTGTAGCTATTGCAAACCATGCTAACCATCCCTGGTCTGCGAAGCCAAACTGCCTTGTACCATATATGCAACTCATCCTAAAAACGCCAGTCTTCAGACCATACATATGATGATAATCCTGCATATAGATATCTCCAGTTAATTTAGAGCTCCCATAAGGTGTATGTTCGCAATGATCTATAGAAAAATCCTCTTTTATCCCTAAAACAAATTTTTTTTCAAATGAATATCTTTTCTTTTCTTCAACTACTCCTACATTATTTACATTGTTACCAAATACCTTATTTGTCGAGCAATATACAACATTTTTGACATTATTCTTCCTACAGGCTTCTAAAACATTAAATGTGCCGACTGCATTTGTAGTGAAATCAGTCTCTGGATCTGTGACAGAAGTTGTGACTGCAGTTTGTGCTGCTGTGTGAAATACAGTATCAATATCCTTGAAATAAGGCAAGATTTTGGCTGAATTTCTTATATCTTCTTTTACCAGCTTAATGCCTTTGATCTGTTTCAGATAATTCCAAGTATAATCAATTTCATTATTGCCTTGCCGCAATAGCTTTGCCCTAGAAAGGTTGTCTATTACGATTATGTCGTTTCCTTTAGAAGCATAATATTCCGCAATATGGCTACCTATAAAGCCTGCTCCGCCTGTGACTAATATTTTCATATATGCCTATTTTTTAGAAACATATTTAAATTTTGTCTTTTTTGAAGGATATATGAAAAAATGGCAAATACAAACCCAATAAAAAACAGCAGATATGGTGTATATGAAGGCAGGTTAAAAGCTGCTGAGGATTTGCTTAAGCAAGCATCTCCAAAAATATTGTTAGATATCGGCTGTAGAGATTCTGGGCAGCAAGAAAGATTCTATAAATATTCAGAAAAAGTGTTTTTGGTTGATGTTGACTATAAAGTTCTGCCTCCATTTATTGGGCTAGGTAAGACTTATCCTGTATGCGGAGATGGCTGCATTTTACCATATAAGGACAACAGTTTTGATGCAGTGCTTTGCGCAGAAGTGATAGAACATGTGCCAGATGCAGTTAGTATGCTAAAAGAATGCAAGAGAGTATTAAAAAATGAAGGTTATATTATTATAACAACTCCAAATAGAGGAAGGATTGCAAATTATATTAGAAAACTTATTGGAAAAGAGTATAAATTACCTTACATGGTTCATTCTGGACCTGGAGGATATCATGTTAGAGAATACACCATGAAAGATCTTGAGAAAGATTTTTTAAGAGCAGATTTTAAAGTTGTATGCTGGAAACCTACATTTTTTGGGTTAAGTTTTGAGGATAAGTTACCATTAGGAACAATAAGATTCGCGAATATGTTTTTAAGATATAATGCAACACTTGCCGTACTGGCACAAAAGATAATATAAGTAGGCATGCTAATAATTTATCCCAAAGTTTAGATAATCCATTATAAGAGAATATCACTATGAAATTATTAAAAATTAACAGAAAATCAATTAACAAAGTAATTATTAATTTAGCAGTTTTTTTGATTACAATAGGAGTATTAATGGTAATTATTGAATTTTCTTTATCTTTTATCATGCCGCCTCCTATAAAGTGGCATAGTAGCCAAGCAAGACTCATGAATGACGACGAGTTAGGATGGAAGTATATACCAAATCAGAAGGCATTTCACCAGATGAACGAAGTAAAAATTAATTCATTAGGATTCAGAACATATGAGCCAGATAACGCTTCCGATGAGTTCAGAATAATGGTATTAGGCGATTCAGTGACTTTTGGCTCTGCTATAAGTAAAAATGAGAGATTTTCTAATATTTTAGAACAAAAACTTATAAAATATGGGATAAATGCTAAGGTATATAATTTTGGAGTGCCTGGATACAGCCAATATAATGAAAAAGAGGTTTTAAAGAGATATTTTAACTTAATAGATCCAGACTTAATTATAGTGGCATTTATTGAAAATGATATCGGAGAAAATTACAAATTTAATACTTGGAATTTCACATTAAATCCACGGATAAACAAGCAAGGTGAATTTAAAAGTGGAATATTATTTGATACAATACCCAAATATTTCTTTAATAAGTTACGAGAGCTAAGGTTTTTTTTATTGCTACGCAACGCATATGAAAATTTTAAAAGGAGCAAAAACAAAGGAGTAGATTATAGGCAAGAATTATTTGCAAGTAGCACTGATTATAAAGTTGTCACAGAAGGATGGAACCTTACAAACATATATTTTCAAGAGATGAAAGATTTTCTAGAAGATAAAAAAGCAGCATTTATGATAGTAAACCTTCCTTTAAACCATGTATTGGATTATATAAAGATTAATGGTGATAAGAATATAGGCTTGCTCACTCAAATCAAAGATATAGCTGATAAAAATGGTATAATCTATATAGATCTTACAGGAGTATTTTTTAAGAATTATGAAAGCTTTGATGCATTATATGTTCATTATGACGGTCACCCTAACAGATATGCCAATAAATTAATAGCTGACAATATATTTATATATATAACAGAAAACAAACCTATTATATAATGAAAGCTTCGTATACTATATATTATGCTGAAGGAGGAAGATATGATGATATCTATACTTATTACTGCATTCAAAGAATATGCGTCCATAGGAAATGCAATAGAAGGATTTCTAAATGAAGGTCTGATGAATTATGAGATTTTAGTTGCTGCACCAGATGATAAGACTTTGCAAGCAATAAACAAATATGCAAAGAAGCATAATTGTGTAAAATCATTTAAGGATGAAGGTAAAGGAAAACCATGTGCATTAAATATGTTATTCAGCCATGCCAAAGGTGATATTTTAATATTGACAGATGGAGATGTATATATAGAAAAAGGTTCTGTACATAAGCTATTGGAAAAATTTATAGATACTAAAATAGGTGCAGTGAGCGGACGACCTTCATCAATCAACGATAGAAAAAATATGTTAGGTTATTGGTCACATTTATTGACTGATACTGGTGCACATTCAACTAGATTAGAAAGAGTATTAAAAGACGAGTTTATTGTCTGTTCTGGATATTTATATGCTATTAGAAATGTTATTGATAAAATACCTGAAGATGCATTAGCTGATGATGCCGTTATTAGTTGTATGATATGGAATAAGGGTCTTAAGATTGCATATGCCCCTGAAGCAAAGGTCTATGTAAAGTATCCAAACACGTTCAATGACTGGATTCTGCAAAAAACACGGAGTACCGGAGGCTATACACAATTGAAAAGATATTTTGGAAGTAATTTTCCTGTTATGAGAAGCTTTTTAAGGGAATTATTCTTTGGATGGTATAAAGCATTAAGATATGCAAATAGTTTAAAGGAATTTTATTGGAGTGTGCTGTTATTATTTGCAAGGCTTTATCTATGGCTTAATATATTTTTTAAGTTAAGAGTATTGAATAAAAGCTTTAATGAAACATGGAAAAGGGTTGAAAGCACAAAATAAGTATAAATATAGATAAATTATAAATAGATTAAAGAGATACCACAAAAAATGGAAAAAGAGCAACAGGTTATAAATGATAAAGAAGATAGATATATATACCAAATTATAAGATTCCTCAAGAATCCGTTAAATCTATTTTTTATTATGATTCTTGTGATTGGAATATTAATTAGGTTAAAATATTTTTTTATTGAAAGCATATGGACAGATGAGGCACACTATATGCTATATGGTTCTAGGCTAACTTTAAATCCGCTATATATCTTAGACAAAATATTCAGTGGTGGCGTATATATTCCACAGGCATTAATTGGGGTTTTTAATATATTTACAACTCCCTTCATTGCAGGAAGACTGATGGCATTGACATACTCAATCCTAGGCATAATATTTTCCTATTTATTAGGCAAAGAAGTAAAGGATAGATATGTAGGATTAGGACTTGCTTTATTGTTTACATTTAACCATGAGATATTTTTTAATTCAAGCAGAACATTAACAGATGTGCCAGTAACAACAATGTTTGTTATTGTGATGTATTTTCTGGTAAAATATGAAAAGAGCGCAAAGATAAAAGATCTGATTTATTTGATAATTGTATCGATAGCAGCTTTTTTAACCAAGGCTCAAGCATATCTTCTATTGCCCATAATAATCGTGTATTACATTGGTAAATTTATATTGATAAAAGAAGAGCGCAATAAGATTAAGATAAGAAAATTATTAAGTAATAAATTTTTCTATGTGACTATTATACTATTTGCATTTCTTGTTATTTGGCGAAGATATTATATTTACAATACAATTATCGCTAGCCGAAGTATCTATTTTGACTTTGTTAAATTGCTCCCATATATTGTTGGTTGGACAGTGATTCTATTTTTTTTAATAGGGGTGCTTATTACTCTAGTATATAGAAAAAAAGAATATCTTATCGCATTATCATGGATAATTGTAGTATATGGTGTGTTTATGGTACAGGAACAGGGGGTATATCCTAGATACATTTTACCAGTAATCCCTGGAATATTTTTGCTGGCATTGATAGGACTATTTGAATTATTTACATATCTAAAGATTTCTAGTACCATTTCTGTACATAAGATTATGATCTTATTTCTTATTTTATTAGTGGCATATCCATATTATCTGCAGGGTACTGCGATTGCAGAACAAAAAAAATACACTTATACTGGCTATGAGGAAGCTGGCACATGGTTGAAAGAAAATGCAGATAATGGTTATAGCCAAGTGTTTGTAGGAAGTACTTCTCCAAGTACATTATACTCAGGGATAAAGCACCATAGCGATGGAGGCAGTATGAGAGGCACTTCAGAATATAAGGACATTAATGGACTAATAGAGTATATTAATAATAATTCAACAGCTATGAATTTCTACGTACAGCTTAGTGTTTGGGAGTATGGCGATTACTGGGCATTCCCGATCACACAAGAGCTAGTTAATAAATTTACGTCAAACAGTTTTCAGATTGTAAAAGTAGTCGAAAGGGAGATTTTAACAAATAATGGATTGCAAAAAACCCCTGTTTTCATCATATTTAAATATACAAAGCAAGATAATATAAATAATATAAACAACGCAGCTACAGAATTATAAACTAACCAGAGTTGTAAAAATGAAAAAAATAATAAGCATTGTTATCCCATTATACAATGAAGAAAAGTCCATAAGCTCGACGATCAGCAGTCTTAAGTATATTATAAAAAAGATAGCTAATGAATATAATGTAGAAATAATCGCTGTCAATGATGGCAGTACAGATAATACAAAAACTATCTTAAAGAAGATAAAAGGCATTAAAGTTATCGAACACCCTTATAATCTTGGATATGGTGCATCATTAAAAGATGGATTAAGGCATTCAGATGGAGAATGGATATTGATCACTGATGCTGACGGCACATATCCGATAAATGAGATACCTAATCTTCTAAGATACACTAATGATTATGATATGGTTGTCGGAGCAAGAACAGGCAAGAATGTTAGCATACCATTATTAAGATTGCCTGCAAAATGGATCATTGGCAAGATTGCAAACTTCATGACTGGCAAGAAGATCGATGATGTTAATTCAGGGTTAAGGGTTTTTGATAGAAAGAAAGCTTTGGAATTCATCAAGCTTTACCCTTCAGGCTTCTCATTTACCACCACAATAACCCTTGCGTTCATTACAAATGATTATACTATCAAATACCTCCCTATAAACTATTTCAAGAGAAGAGGCAAGTCCAGTATCAGGCCTATAAAAGATTTTATCGGTTTTATAGCACTAATATTTAGGGTTGTGATGTATTTTAAGCCGTTAAAATTCTTTTTCATACCAGGGTTATTTTCGATATTGATAGGAATCATATATGGGATCATTCAGCTTAAGAATTCAGGCGGCTTAGGCGAATTTCCGATATTATTCATACTTGGCGGCATACTGATATGCTATCTAGGAGTAACTGCTGACATGATTGTAAAGAGATAGAGTTTTAAGGCAAATGATAAAACATATCAAAAAGTTCTTTGCATTTATTACAGCTGGCTTAATTGGATATGTTACAATGTTGGCCATAACAATAACATTGACAGAGGTATTTTCATTTTATTACCTCGCATCCTATATAATGGGCTTAGCTGTAAATATAATGATAAATTTCATCTTTTTCACAAATGTTGTATTTGGAGCTTCAGATAAGAAGTATAAAAGATTCCTTTCATATCTTGTAGTCTGGCTCGGGTTCTTTTTTCTGAATATTATAACAGTAAAATTACTGAGTGATAGCTTGTTAATTGATTATAAGGTTTCTATAATTGCAACGACATTTATTTATATGGCGATTAAATATCTGGTTTATGACAAATTTGTCTTTAATGCACCTATAAAAAAGAAACATCTTTAAATTAAGAGTTAAATGACATTTATACTAATTATAACAACTAATTTAGGCTAAAATGATTTATGTAATCGGATCAGGACCTGCAGGAACAGCATGCGCACACAGGCTTGTACAAAATGGCTTAAAAGTAGTTATGTTAGATGCAGGAGTTGAATTAGAACAAGAGAAAGAGAAAATAATAAAAGATCTCCAAGAGACAAACGAAGAGCAATGGGATAGTAACCTAGTCAATAAAATTAAAGGAGAGATGGATGCTAAAGCAACTGATGGTCCATTAAAATTAAGTTATGGATCAGATTACCCATATAAAGAAGTACAAGACCATATGCCAATAACGTCTAGAGGAGTACTATGCAGACCCTCTTTTGCAAAAGGCGGATTAAGTTCAGTTTGGGGCGCATCTGTAATGCCCTACTCAAAAAAAGATATTGAATCTTGGCCGATATCAATTAGTGAATTAGCGCCTTATTACAAAGAAGTTCTCAAGTTTATGAAAATTGCATGTTTTGAAGATGACCTTGCAGCAAAGTTTCCGCTTTATACAGAAGATCATGATACGTTTACGCACAGTAGGCAAGCAGAACTATTGCTTGAGGTTTTCAAAAAAAACAAAAAAAAACTGAATGATAATGGGATAATCTTCGGAAACTCCAGGCTTGCAGTGAAATTTAGCAGCTCAAATTCTGATAAAAATAAGAAAAGATGTACATACCTTGGAATGTGCTTATATGGCTGCCCTTATAAATTAATATATTCGACAGCAGATACTCTTGAAGAACTTAAAAAATGTAATAATTTTAAGTATATCTCTAATGTAATCGTTGATAAGATAGTAGAAAAAGACAATAAATCCTTGATTATTGCACATGATAAGACGACAAATGAATCTATCAAATTTATAGGAAATAAGACATTCCTGGCTTGCGGCACAATCTCTTCAACAAGAATAATGCTTGCATCCATGAATAGTTATGATATGCCATTGACAATAAAAGATTCTCAGCATTTTTTCTTCCCTTGCCTTATGTATAAGTATGCAGGAGATGTCACAAAGGAAAGATTACATACGCTATGTCAGCTAAACATTGAAATAGATGATAAGAAGATTGATAACCATGATATACATCTTCAGATATATACATACTTGGACCTATATGAAAGTGCATTGAAAAAAATGATGGGCCCATTTTACAATATTTTCAAGGTTCCATTAAAATTTATCTTAGGCAGAATAATACTGATTAAAGGATATTTGCATTCAGACAGCTCATCAAGAGTGTCAATAATGCTTATAAAAAAACCTGGAAAAGAGAAAGATGAAGTAATTTTGGAGAAGATTGAGAATCCAGTGACAGATAAGAAAGTAAAGAGAATTGCAATGAAATTATTTAAAAACCAATTTCTTTTAAGATTGATTCCTATGATCTCATTTTTAAAGATAAGTAAGCCTGGTGGAGGAAACCATTACGGCGGAAGCTTTCCTATGAGCAACAAGCCCAAAATGTTTGAGAGTGACAGATTAGGAAGGCCTTTTGGTTTTAAAAATCTGCATATTGTTGATGCTAGCATATTTCCAAGTATCGCTGCACAAACAATCACTCTAACAATCATGGCTAATGCATGCAGAATAGCCGATAATTATGATAAAAAATAATAGAGACAGTAGAAAGAGAGGATTGACAAAGAATATGGAGAAAAATATGAGAAAATACACATACGCTGTTACAGGAGCAGGAGGATATTTAGGAACACATATAGTGAACTCTATGCGCAGTAAAGGATATACGGTTTATGAGATGAGCAGGCCTAAAACAACAGTAATAGGAGATAAATACCACCTAGACTTTATCCTAGGTACTGCAGTAAACAGGGACAAACTAAAGAATATAGATGTGCTTATCCATTGTGCATATGATTTCACCTTAAGAAACAAAGAGGATATCCAGAAAATAAATGTGGATGGCTCTATAAGATTACTGCGCGCTGCAAAAGAAGCAGGAGTAAAGAAGATAATTGTAATATCATCTGTTGCCGCATTTGAAGATGCAAAGTCAATGTATGGAAAAGCAAAATTTGCTATTGAGAAAGAAGCTTCTAATTTAGATGCATTTATCATCAGGCCAGGATTGATTTTCTCAAAAAATCCAGGAGGGATGATAGGATCATTAAGGAAAATGGTATCTATCTCAAGAATTATCCCAATAGTTGGATTAGGCAATCAAAAATTTTATCTTTGCCATGTGAATGACCTTGCAAGCTTAGTTTTTAAGCTTTCTATAATTAAAGGAAGTATCTCTAATCCTATATATGCAGGACTAGACAAGAAGATCACTTTTAAGGAAATAATTAGGATCTTAGCTAAAGTGCAGAATAAAACAATATTGCTTGTGCCAGTGCCTTACACAGTTTTATTTTCAATGTTAAGGTTTGCTGAATTAGTTGGATTAAAGATAGGATTAAGAAGCGATAGTCTAAGAGGTTTGGTAAACAGGAATCGTAATATAGACTTTACTGAGACGAGAAAGTTAGGTATTGTGTTCAGGGAGTTTAATAATGAGACTGCAGATGAATAGAAATAATATAAGTTTGTCAATAAAGTTTATAAATGGATTGTTATTACGATGAGAAAGCCACATGAACAAACAATCAACCATCTCAATTATAGTAGCTTGTTATAATGAAGAAAAGAATATAGAAGAAACAATAAAGCGAATAAATAAAACCCTCCCAAAAGCTGAAATACTTGTAATTGATGGAGGAAATGATAAGACAAGCGAGATTGCTGCTTCTTTGAATATTCCTGAAGTCAGGGTAATTAGGCAGGAACCAAATAAAGGCAAAGGTGATGCTACAATAATAGGTATAAATAGCGCAAAAGGAGATATACAAGCACAGATTGACGCTGATTGCCAGTTTCTTCCTGAAGAATTGCCAAAATTATTGCAACCAATTATAGATGACAAAGCAGATATTACATTAGCTTCTAGATTCATTAAAGGAAGCAATGTTCCTAAAGGCACATTAACACCTATAAGAAGATTAGCAAATTTTGTCATTTCAGGATATACTTCTTTATTGATTGGAAAAAGGTTTACAGACATTGGTGCAGGATTTAAAGGTTGGAAAACTGATGTAATTAAAGATGTTAATTTAAGATGTTTGCATTATGCATATGAAGCAGAGATTATTGTCAACGGAGTCGCCAAAGGTTACAGGCTTGTTGAAGTGCCAGTATCTTATGCAAATAGGATATATGGAGTAAGCAACGTTAACTTATGGAGAGATGGCATATTAATGCCGTGGTATCTGTTAAGGCTTAGGATCTCTATTCTAAAAGATAAGTTCTTTCATAGCAGATGATCTTTTCGTAAAGATGTAGTACTCTGAAAATGGGCTCTATCCTGAATTATGGTCAGCACCATTCTGCGAGGCTCAATCTTGGTATCCTGCAACAGAGTGCATGGGGTTGGCCCCGTCGGGATGTGCACGTTACTGCATATCAACCTGCAACAAGCCGAGCCGGTGCTGGCCTCGCGTAGCGATATTCAGGACAGAGCCTTGAAAATGATAAGTTTTTTAAAATAAATCTATTTAAACACCATATAATCAAGAAAATGAGCTCTAAAAAGATACTTTTAACTGGAGCCTCGGGAAATTTAGGCCAGGCAATACTGAATTCAGGTTATTTTTCAGAGCTTTTAACGCCAAATATAGATTTGTTTGATTTAAGAGATGCTGATAGCATTAATAAGTTTTTCAACTCTAATAATTTTGGGACAATAATACATTGCGCTGCACTTGCAAGAATGAGTGTATGCCAAATTGAACCAATATCTACAATAGAGACAAATATTATCGGGACAGCTAATTTAGTCAAAGAAGTTATGAAAAAGGAGATTAGTACAGGAAAGAAAATAAGATTTATCCATATCTCTACAGATGCTGTTTATTCAGGGACAGATGGAAATTATTCAGAAAAGGATCAGACAATTCCTTATAATAATTACGGGTGGAGTAAATTAGGTGCAGAATGCATAGTTAATCTTCTAAGTAACTTTTGTATTGTTCGTACAAGCTTTTTCAACACTAAAAATATACTTTTTAATGAATCAGCTAAAGACATGTTCTCTTCAAAAATGCCAATAGAAAATTTAGTAAAAGCCATATCTAAATTAATAGAGCATGACTTTATCGGAACCATTAATATAGGAAGTAAAAAAAAATCTGAATATGAAAGATATAAAGAGTACAAGCCTACTTTAAAGAAGTGTAAATTTAATGATATTTTAAAATCAACAAATATTCCTATGTGGCGCGATGCATCCATGAATTGTAATAGATGGAATAAACTATGCAAAGCAAAAAATTAGAAATAGTATGCTAACTTAAATATTAGTTGAATAAATTAGGGATATAATTTACGTAAATGATATTGAACAGATGAATAATAAAAATAAAAGATATTTGGTTACAGGTGGAACAGGTTTTATTGGGAGTGCACTAGTAAAACGGCTCGTTAATAAAGGATATTTTGTTAGAGTATTAGATAATAATATACGCGGTGCAACCAATCGATTAAAAGAAGTATTAGCTAAGATAGAATTTATCGAAGGTGATATACGCGATATTAATATTGTAGAAAACGCATGTAAAGATATAGATTCTGTTATCCATCTTGCTTATATCAATGGAACAGAATATTTTTATAAGATGCCTGAACTGGTTCTTGATGTAGGAGTCAAAGGTATACTTAATGTTATTGACAGTTGCATAAAGCATAAGATAAAAGAGCTTATAGTTGCCTCAAGCTCAGAAGTATACCAGACAGCACACAGAATTCCTACTGATGAATCCGTTCCATTGATAGTTCCAGATGTATTAAATCCACGTTTTTCTTATGGTGCTGGCAAAATAATCACTGAGATGATAGCGGTCAATTATGGTAGAAAGTACTTTGATAGAGTATTAATTTTTAGGCCACATAATGTATACGGTCCTGAGATGGGATGGGAGCATGTAATACCTGAATTTATTTTAAGGATAAAAGAAATTTCAAAAAATGAAACTTTAAATAAGATAAAATTTCCAATCCAAGGGACAGGTAATGAAACAAGAGCTTTTATTTATATAGATGATTTTATTGATGGTTTAATGATTGTTTTAGAAAAGGGTGAGCATCTAGGAATTTATCACATAGGAACTATGGAAGAGGTGACAATAGAAAAAGTTGCTAGAACGATAGGAAATTATTTTGGAAAAGATTTATTAATACAACCATCTGAAAAGTTAAAAGGTAGCACTGAAAGAAGATGTCCCGATATAACAAAATTAAGAGGTTTAGGGTTTACTCCTAATATAAGCTTAGACAAAGGTATACTTAAAACTGCTAAATGGTATGATGAAAATAGCTATCTAAAGAAAAAGATTAAATGAGGGAGAATTAAATGGAAAATAATAAAGAGATAAAAAAGTCAAGCATGGTTGTTGAGAAGTGCCAGATATGCAATAACCAAGAATTAGAGCCAATTTTATTCTTAGGATATTTACCGCCTGTAAATACTATGCGTCCAATTGGACAGAAACCACATGAAGAATCAAGCTATCCTGCACAGCTATTATACTGCACAAAATGTAATCTAGTCCAATTAGGCTTGATCGTAGACCCTAAAATATTATTCCCTCCTGAATACCCTTATACTAGCAGCACAACAAAAATACTTAGAGATAATTTTGCTGAGCTGTATAAAGAATGCACCTCAATTATTGGCTTATCTAAAGAAGATTTAATTATAGATATAGGTTCAAACGATGGAAACTTATTGAGTAATTTTAAAGATAATCATCGTGTACTAGGCATTACGCCAGAAGAGATCGGAAAGATAGCTATTCAAAGGGGGATTCCTACAATAATAGATTATTTTAGCGAAGAAGTAGTTGAAAAAGTAAAATCTGATTATGGTAAGGCCAGGGTTATTACTGCAACAAATGTTTTTGCACATATAGATAATATCAATCAGATAGTCAGATTGATTCTTGAACTGCTAGAAGAAGATGGTATTTTCATATCGGAATCACATTATCTTCTTCCTTTAGTGAATACATTACAATATGATACTATCTATCATGAACATTTAAGATATTATTCATTACATAGTCTAAAATATTTATTAGAAAAGTGTAATTTAGAGATATTTTATGCAAAACAAATACCTACACATGGTGGATCTATAAGAGTATATGCTAGCAGAAAAGGCAAATATAAAATAACAGAATCTATAAACAAGTTGCTTCTAGAGGAAAAAAAACATATATTAGACAAAGAGAATCTATTAAATTTTAAAAGAAAAGTTACCCTCTCTAAGCTAGAATTACATTCCTTACTTCTTAAGTTAAAGAAAGAAGGCAAAAGAATTTACGGAGTTGGTGCACCATCGAGAGCCAGTACTCTTATTAATTATGTAGGAATTGATGATGGGATAATGGATTGTGTAACTGAAATTAACGGATCATATAAAATTGGAAAATATATCCCAGGTACAGTAATACCTGTAGTAGATGAATCTCAGCTTTATACTGATCAACCTGAATATGCTTTATTACTCTCATGGCATATAGCAGATGAACTTATGCCTAAGATTAAAGCTAAAGGATTTAAAGGTGAATTCATAATTCCTTTGCCAAATCCTCGAATTATAAAAAAGAACCTTTAGTTTAATAATCGACAATACATTTAAATAAATGATGGAATAACTTTAGACTCATGAAGAAAATAGCTATATTTGGAATTGGCCGTGTAGGATTACCGTTAGCACTATGCTTTGCCGAAAAAAACTGCAAAGTGATAGGAGTTGATGTAGATAAAGCAAAGATAGATTTGCTTAAAGCTGGAAAAATGCCATTTTTTGAGGAAAATGCAGAGCCATTGCTATTGAAACATATAAATAAGAATTTACAAGTTACGACGGATATCAAGTTAGCGATAGAAAATTCAGATGCCATTATTCTTACATTAGGCACACCTGTTGATGAGCATATGAATCCGATATATACACAGATAGAAAAAGTGTTTAAAGATATTATAGCTTATTTAAGGCCTGGTCAGACAATTTGCCTTAGAAGTACTGTTGCTCCAGGGACTACGGAGTATCTACAAAGATATATTGAACGCCATACTAATTTTAAGGTAGGCAAAGACATATTTCTTGCTTTTTGTCCTGAAAGGATAGCTGAAGGAAAGGCTATTGAAGAAACAGGGACACTACCTAGTATAATTGGAGGGTTAGATGAAGCTAGTAATAAAAAAGCTTCTGAGGTATTTAAGATCCTGACAGAAAAAGTACTACTGACTAATTCTAGGTCAGCAGAACTTGCAAAATTATATTGTAACATGTATAGATACATTAATTTTGCAATTGCTAATGAATTTATGATGATTGCTCAGACTCATGAACGTGAAATTTATGAAATTATAAATCTGGTAAATTCTGGATACAAGAGAGGTGGCTTGATGCAGCCTGGATTATCAGCTGGACCGTGTCTTTATAAGGACGGTTTTTTCCTTGTAAATAAGACACCATATACAGAATTAATATCTACATCGTGGAAAATTAATGAGACGCTTCCTGCTTACTTAATAGAAGAAATCAAAAAGAAAAGAGATATTAGATTAAGTAAAGTAGTGATATTAGGCATGGCTTTTAAAAAAAATATAGATGATACTAGAAATTCATTATCCTATAAAGCAAAAAAGATATTTCTTGCCGAAGGTGCAGAGGTGATAACACATGATCCATTTATAGATGACATAGATATTACCATTGCTCTAAAAAATGCAGATGTAGTTTTTGTGGCAACAAATCATGACTTTTACGTTAATTTTGGGCTTAAAGCTATTGAAAATAATGTTAAAAAAGGATGTATCGTTTGCGACGTATGGAATATCTATAATACAGATACTATTATTTTTTCACTATAAGATATATTCTAAATTCTATAAAAATAATTTATAGATATAATTAAAGGAAGAGGTTCAGATCCAAGATGGATGTTGGCTAACATAAGAATGAGCTTTACGCAACGACTCTAGATTAGCAAATCTTTTATCAAATAGATTATTATTTTCATCTACATCAATAATCTGTTTGACAATATCCGAGTTATTAACTTGCCTTCTAAGGATATAATATGTTTCACCATTAGATACTGATTCTGCAATAACGACATTATCGCCTTTATATAAGGGATAATTTTCAATTGATACTGTGATATAATCTATTTTATCTTGATTTCTAAGAAAAAATTCAAAAGTATCGTTACTTGTTGCATCAAATAGTCCATACGATATTCGATGGAAATAATATTTTCCAACTGGCGGCTCTATTGTTTCATCAAAGAAAAATGTAGCATTTGGTGGTGTACTTGTTCTTGCCCAATAGCCCAATGCTTTAACACCATAGTCTTGAAGATATGATCCTTCACTAGGAGGAATATCTGTAATTTGCCACAAATTCAGATTATAAGTTCCAGATATAGCTGACAACATTGTAAAAAAGATAAGTAGAATAATCAATCCTGATCTTAGAATATAAGATTCTGTAATCTTTTTATATTTTAATATCTCATTAAAAGTTATGATTGCATAGATTGCTAATGGAACAACACCATCGATGATATACGCCCTGATATTAGAAGGGGATGTAAAAAGAAAAGGGATTATATATGCAAATGCCCATACGAGCAATATTCCTCTTTTTTTAAATAGAATGATATCTTTTAGCCCTAATGGAATCAAAAGTAAAGAGACGATACCTAAGACTAAGCCCATGCCGCTAAAGATATATCCTATAACAGGCATTAAATAGAATCCATAACTTGGTTGCTTCGTTAATATGTGCCCTAACATTGTAACATTTAAACCATAATTAGATCCGATAGCAGCTGCTCCCAAAAATATTGATATTAAAAATAATATAGAAAATAATGGTAATGATAAGAACCTTAGAGTTATAATATTTTCTAGCATGTATTCTTTTAATTTGCTAGTGGATGCTAAATTTTTTTTGTTATATACTACAAATACATATGCAACAACTAAAAGAAAAGGAGGAAACATTATAGAAGACGTTATTACAAGAGAGAGTAATATTGATATTTGTCTTGCATGTTTTTTAGGGGTTTCAAAAAATAAGATTAGATAATAAAGTGCAATAAAGTATAATAAGATAGCCAAAGTCCTAGGAGCGCCAAGGTACCGTGATTGCATAATATGCAGTGGAAGAATCATTATTATGGTGCTAGCTAATACCCCTGATGTATGATCATATAATTTTTTCACAGTGAAATATACTGGAAATATTGTAAGAGATGCTATTATGATGTTAGGTAAGAAAAATGTGAATTCTGTAAAAGGTATATTAAATAATGATAACAGAAAGAGAATAAAGAAATAATAGATAGGTTGTAAGATAGAATAAGGATATACAACTAGCCTAAGAGGATTGTTAATTCCATACTCACTAATGCTAAATAGAGAACTAATGCTTTGATCAGGGAAACTATCTATTAAAAATAGTGGAAATGCAACATTATCACTTGAAGCAAAATATTCAGGAAGGCGATATATCCTAAAAGCAAATGCTAAGATAAATACAATAATCAAGATAAACCATATTTTTTTCTTCATTTTCAGTATTAGCCCATAATATAATTAGATACATCCATTTATCTAAGTTAAAATCTATTTGAAAAATATGTTTAAATATAATAAACTTACTTTAGTCATGATTAGATAAAATCATCTTTTAAGCCCATAGATATAAAGATTAAATGGCGTTGTTTTTTCATAGACAATGCTATGCCTAAAACGAGATAGGATATCATTCTTAAGTTTCTCATGCATTGAATTTGGGGGTAATATGGCTGGATACGATGAATGGCTTGCATAGATAATATATATTTTCCCTTTAAATTCTGGAATGATAGTTGTGGTGTTATACATGAGGTAATCCACCAAATAACGTTTTCTTGGATAATTATTCAAAAAAGACAAAGAAAAATGGTCGCCTATAATTAATGAATCTTCTTCAGTATTGGAATAAATTTCATTTGAGATATGCCATGAATTTAGAGTGTAAGAATACTGCGCAGAAGAGATTTTGATGCTCACAAATAAAGCTAGTATCGCAAACACGCATAAGACTGTTTTAAGATGTTTTTTAATAAAAGAAAGCTGAAAAAAAGTTAATAAAGACAAGATAAATGGTCCATATGCAATTATATAAAAAGGGATTACTGGAAATATATACCTTGGTCCGATTATCAGGTTAGTTATGAAATTATAATGAAAGACTCTGGTATTAAGGTAAGAGAAGATGATCGGACTTAACAAAAGTAATGATAATATTTCACCTTTATATTTTCCTTTATAAAAGAATGGTGAAAAAAACATAAATGGAAAGATAATAAGGAGGCTTATTATGTATTTTGAAAGTGCGCCAATAAAGCTAGTTATAGAAGTTTGGTCTACATTATGGTTGACAAACTGCCCTATGGTCAAGGGACCTCCATAAATGGATGTATTCAAAAGAATAATTATGATTCCGATTGGCACAAATCCAAGCACAAGATATAATAATTTTTTTCTATCTCTTAATAATGCCATTATAAAAAATGGTATTATTAATAGCAGATTAGTATATCTTAGCAAGCAGGAAAAGCCAAATAATAACCCTGAGAAAAAATGTAATTTCCGTGATTTTTCGGTATATAAATAGAATCCAAACAGCAAAAGAAATATAGTAGGAAGCTCTGTCATGATAGTCCTAGTGTAAAAAAGGATTCCGGGATAAACAAAATAAAGAAGAGAAAAATAAGGTTCTATGCTTAATTTCTTTAAAATTTTATATAATAACAGAAAATTAAATAGATGAAATAGTATTCCAAAAAGAAATATGTATTTAATCCCTAGTAAGATAAAAGGGATTAGCAACAATCCTTGACCAATCGGATAATATGGAGAATAATGTTGCCCAAATGGAAGATAAGGATAAGCTTCTAAGACATTTGTTACAATAAGATTGCCTTCAGAAAGCAGATGGCTTATCCTTAAGTACTGGGTTTCATCAGAAAATGTGAAATATTGAGGATAGTAATAGACATAGATGCTTAGATAGAGAATTAGGGCAACCCCCATCAATAACTTAGGTATGTTAATCTTTTTCGCCATTTATTTAAAACCTCATTTTATAGATATAAATTTATTTTATAAAAATCTTTTGATAATCTTCTTTAAAAATAACAGATTGATACCTAGCCTCTTCCCAATCTCAGGAACTTCAGTGTAGGGATAGTTTTGAAATAATAACGGTAAGATTATCTCTGGCACATTGATTTATAAAGTTCGAGATATTTTTTAATTTGAATCTTATTATGTCTCATTATATATTTTCTTGCATTTGCAGTTATTGTGTTCTGTAGTTTCTTGTTATTTGCAAGGCCCATGATGGCTTTTGCAAGGTCATTTGGTAAATTTGGCTTAACTAATATTCCTGTCTTAAGGTTTTTTACTATTTCAGAAGTTCCTCCGACAGAAGTTGCAATAAGTGGTTTACCTGCAGAAAATGACTCCCAAACTACTCTGCTTAATGGTTCTGACCAAAGAGATGGTAATATTACAATGTCTGATTTGAAATACTCTTTATAAATTCTGTCAATAGGAAGTCTTCCTAGAAAGATAATTCTATTAGATAATCTTAATTTATTTACTAACTTTTTCAATTCATTTGCATAAGTTCCATCACCGGCGATTTTTAGATATAGTGAAGAAAATGGTGATGACCTGCATTTTGCAATATTCTTCTCATTCTTATATAAACTAACAAATGACCGTATTAATACCTGGAATCCTTTGTATTCTTCAAGTCTTCCAAGTGCAAATATTATAAAATTATTAGGTTTAATTACATTAGATGATTTAAATGCATTCTTGATATCACTGTCTTTAAATGTTAATTGTAAAGGAGGAGCAAGATTGTAGATAGGTTTGATTTTTTGCTCCGAAATGTCTATCCTTTTTACAAGAACCCCCATATATAAGCTGACAGGTACTACTATATCCACATTCTTCAAGACATAGCGAAATTTGAAATGTTTGTTTTTTATAAAATGATAGATAATATAAGAAATATCTATATTATATCGTTGTATAGAAAGCTGCCTTAATTTTGCAATATAATCTGACTTAGAATAATTTGTTACAGGGTCTCCATGTTTGTCAAATAGAGGAAGAGTACATAAAAACCTATGATCTCTGACTGTGATCAATGTTTTTATTTCTAGGGCTTTCGCTGCTTTAATCGCCGAATAAGATAAATCAAAATCCTGTATATGCAGTATATCTGGTTTAGTTATCATTAAGATATTTTTTATCTGTAAATATATGATTAAGTCTATTATCCACAAATCAAACACTAAGAAAGATTTTGGGAAGTATTTTAAGAACGGTATTTTAAATATTTTCACACCGTTTTGTTGTTCTATAGTGTAATTTCCTGTAACAATTGAGATATCTAGTCCTTTTTTTAAGAGTTCATCTACAAAAAGCTTGGTGCTTACTTCTGCACCACCTATATTTGTACCATAATTTGTAGACAAAATTGTTATTTTCATAATATGTAAATTTATTACTATAAGAGTTTTAATTTACTTGAATTCTTCTGCGTTTTTATATCACTACACCCTATAAATATCTTTCTATAATCCATTCTGTCATCTATATATTTTACAAAATATATATTCCTCTACTGTTTAGTCACGTAATTGGTTTACATTTCTTTAAGTTTATAAATAACACCCCATTATATTTCTAAGGGGTGATTAACCATGTATAAACTAAATGAAAAAAACATAAGTGGATTATAAGACAAATAAAGAGACATATGCCAAAAAATGAAATAAGGGGTTCCAGCGACCCCTTATAATCCCCAGCAACCTTTCGCCTCGCTACTCGGCAACTCCTTTGGAGATTGCCGTATCTTGCTCGGTGACAAAAGAAAAAATACTTTTCTGAACATCACGGATTACTTTCACTTTATGATGTTCTTCTTGACTAAGGATGTATTTATCTGAAGCAACGATATCTTTTCTTCCAGTTGATTCATGATGTTCATATCCTGACCAGAAACTTCCGCGCGGATAACGTTTGCGGAAGTTTAGATGCTTCTCAAATATCCTCATCGAGAATTTGATTTAAGCATAATCTCAGCGACTTCAACTGAATATTTTTTAGGTACATCTACGCGAAAATGAGTATGATTTTCGCCAAACCCTATTGGACCAAATTTAAAGCCACACGCAAATTCTCTGAACGCTGCTTCACAATCGTTCATAACTGATTGCTTACGCAAACAGTTATACCTATACTTACATACAAACATCATGTTTAACCAATTATTTCTAGTATCTTGTTTTTTCGTCATAAAAATCACCTTTTTTATTTTTAGAAAATTTTTTATAGCTAAAGCTAGATAGAAATAATTTAGTAAGCAAATCTTATCGCTTCGGCAGGTTACCTTTAACCTTCAGCCCTTTACACAAAGGGCTCAGAAGGTAGAATGTTGATTTGGGTTTGCTTACTGCCTTTCTAGTAAAACTTTAACCAGTTAAAGAAATAATTAGTTATTTGCTTGAGAAAAACCTATCTGTTTTTCTAGCCAATTCAACTGCGGATCTTCTTTAGCCAGACCACGCAGTTGAATTGGCGGATAAGAATAAAAAATAATCGCAACAGAGCTGCGGGATATTAAACCCAACGAAGGAATAAACTTCCGTAAGAATTAGCTAATTACTGTCGAATGTGCGGCATTATGGCAAAATAACCACAATCTTTATAAATATTATATAACCTTTAATTATATCTAATTACATTTAATTAAAATTTAACTGTAAAATTAAATATGAAGGTGAAAAGATGAGCGAATCGAACATAACAACAATATCGATACCTAAGCCATTGGCAGAGAAGATTAAGAAAAGATGTGAAGGCACAGGCTTTAATAGCGTTTCAAGCTATGTAACATATGTATTAAGGCAGGTTCTCTCCAATATGGAGCAGGAAACTGAAAATAAAGAGCAGAAAGAGGCATTCTCAGAAGAGGATGAGAAAAAAGTCAAGCAGCGTTTAAGGAGCTTAGGGTATCTTGATTAGATAAAATTTTACTAAAATCTAGAAATAATAAATCTCATAAATAGGTATCAGGTTGGAAAATGGCAAAAGTATTTGTACTAGGCTTGGATGGGGCTCCTTCTAAGCTTATATTTGAGAAGTGGAAAGATCAGCTTCCAAACATAGCTAAGCTCATGGAAGATGGGTGTTATGCAACATTAATGACAAGCATTCCTCCATCTACAATTGCTGCATGGACAAGCTTATGCTCTGGTAAAGACCCAAGCGATTTTGGAATCTACAGCTATACAAAAAGAGTGAACTTTGAATATAAAGAAAACAGGCTCATAAATTCTGGGGATGTAAAATGCGAGATGATATGGGACATAATCGCAAAAAAAGATATGAAAACAATTGCGCTTCATGTGCCATTGACATATCCAGTAAAAAAAATCAATGGTATAATGGTCTCTGATTTTTTGACGCCTGAATTCAATGACAAGTGCACTTATCCTGCTGAATTCAAGGAAGAGATAAGGAAGTTATTTGGAGACAGGTATATGTTTGATGTTGATGTTGGACTGGCATCATACAAATCCATAGAGAAACACGAGCTTCTGGAAAGAATATTTAAGATGACAGATATGAATTTTAAATTGATCTATCATCTTTTGAAAACAAAAGAATGGGACCTGTTCATAGCAGAGATAATCGGCACAGACAGGATACTGCATACATTCTTCAGCTATATTGATGAGACTCACCGCAATTATCAGGCAGATAATGAGTTCAAGGAAGAAGTATTAAGGTATTTTAAGTTTATAGATATACATATTGGAAAGCTTGCAGAACTTTTTGAGCAAAAAAATCAGGATATGCAGAGAAATAATGAAAATAATAATGCTGCTAAAGATAATAAGGATACCTCTAAAAATAATAACACAATATTCATAGTTGCATCTGACCATGGCATGGCAAAGATGGATGGGAGAATAAACCTAAATGATTGGCTGATTAAAAATAGATATCTTGCTATGAAAAAGATGCCTCTTCAAGCAGCAAAGCTTAATTTTGATGATGTGGAGTGGAAAAATACAAAGGCATTTGCAGTAGGGGCGTATTTTGGAAGGATATATTTTAACTTAAAAAATAGGGAGCCTGAAGGGGTAGTGACAAAAAAGGAATATGGTAAGTTGCAGGATGAAATAATTCAGAAATTAGCGAAAATAAAATCAGATGATGGTAAAAAGCTTGATACTCAATTCTTTAAGTCTCAAGATATCTTTAAAGGAACCTGCAAAGATGAAGCTCCTGACATGATAATCTATTTTGATAACCTAATCTGGGGAGTGAACAATGATGTAGGAAATACAGGGTTATATTCATACAAAACAACCAAAGGCTCTGATGATGCAGGTCATGCCCCAGAAGGGATATTTATCATGCATGGAAAAGAAGCAAAAAGCAAAGGAAATCTTGGAATTAAGAATATAATAGATGTTACTCCAACAATATTAAAAAAATTAGGCTTGCAGATCCCTAAAGAGGTAAGAGGTAAAATAATCGAGTAGGTGAAGCAATTGAATGAAAATAAAATTGAGATACTCTGCACTCTCGGTCCTGGCTCAGATGAGCCTTCAGTGATACGAAAGCTTCAGGAAGCCGGAATGAGCTATTCAAGGATAAACCTTTCACATTCAAGCTTAAAGTACTGCGAAGAACTGATAAAAAAACTTAAGAAGAATTCTACTGTCCCGATAATCCTAGACACCCAGGGTCCGCAGATCCGGACAGGTGAACTGAAGAAAAAGTTTATTATATTAGAAGAAAATAAAGAGATCACTTTATACAAAAAAGATGTTTTAGGAGATGAGAAAAACATCACAATATTTCCTGCAACAGTGCTAGACCAGTTTAACATAGGGGATCTATTATCAATTGATTTTGACTCTGCCTTGGTAAAAGTTTCTGCCAACAATAAAAAAGTTGGTGAAGTAAAATGCGTTGTAGTAAATGGAGGGATAATTGGAAGCAATAAGGCAGTCACATTAGAATTTGGCGATGTGAAACTTCCTGTGCTTACTGAGAAAGATAAAAAAGCTATTGCACTAAGCATAAAAAATGGGATAAGGATGATCGCATTGTCATTTGTAAACAAGGCAGATGATGTCTTGATGGTAAGAGATTTCTGCAGGAAATTTACTAATGATAAGATAATACTGATAGCAAAGGTCGAGACAAAAAAAGCATTGGAAGATCTCGATAATATAATAAAGATAGCTGATGCAATACTTCTTGATAGAGGAGATCTTTCAAGAGACATAGGGATAGAAAAAGTCCCATTTACGCAAAAGATTGTAATAAAAAAATGCATAGAAAATAAAAAGAGGGTTTATATCGCGACAAATCTTCTTGAATCTATGATCTCCAAATCAAAGCCTACAAGAGCAGAGGTAAATGATATAATAAATACAATACTTGACGGCGCATCAGGGCTTGCATTATGTGCGGAAACTGCAATAGGAAAATTTCCTGTCGAATCTACATCAATGCTCAATAAGCTCATAAAGCATGCTTTTTCAGCGATGAATCCTGATATGGTAAATAAAGAACATGATAAAAAAGCGTATCCTGAAGATGATGTAAATAGTATCCAGAATAGTAAAGAAAATAGTAAGGTAATAGACAGGCTTAAAGAGCTGGATTATATCACCAGTGATTTATCTGTGAGTTCATTGATAGAGCCGCATGGCGGCAAGCTCATTAATAGGGTAGTAAACAACATCAGCCAGAAATATGCCAATTCCCTGAAAAAACTAATAGTTGAGAAAGAGATCCTTATGGACGCTGAGCAGATAGCCATAGGCACATTCAGCCCATTGGAAGGATTTATGAAGAAAAAAGATCTTATCTCTGTGCTTGACAGCATGAGATTGGCTAACAGTGTAATCTGGCCATTGCCTATAATCTTACATGCAAAAGAAGATTTTACTGATAAATTAAAGCCTGGGGAAGATATTGCTTTAGCAGGCGAAGATAATCAAATATATGCACTATTAAATGTTGAAGAAGTTTATAAGATCGATAAAAATCAAACTTGCCAAAAATTATACGGCACAACAGACATAACACATCCGGGCGTAAAAAACCTGATGGAAAAAAGCAATATACTGATAGGCGGAAAGATTACGCTTATCAAGAAACTGCCTTCTGAATTTAAGCATCATGAACTGACTCCGTCGCAGTCAAGGAAGATCTTTGAAGAAAAAGGATGGAGCAAGGTAGTAGGCTTCCATACGAGAAATGTCATCCACAGGTCGCATGAGTATATCCAGCTTTATGCATTAAACAAGAAAAACTGTGACGGATTATTTGTGCATCCAGTGATAGGAAAAAAAAAGAAAGGAGATTTCAATGCTAAATATATCATCAACAGCTATCAGATGATGGCAAATGATTTTTACCCTAAAAATAAGGTTGTATTTGGGGTTTTTGCAACATTCTCAAGGTATGCGGGCCCAAGGGAAGCTATATTCACAGCCATCTGCAGAAAAAATTTCGGATGCAGCCATTTTATCGTCGGCAGAGACCATACTGGAGTCGGAAATTTCTATGACCCATATGCTTCACATAAGATATTTGACAAGTTTCCTGATCTTGGCATAAAGCCGATACTGTTTGATGAAGTGTTTTACTGCGTAAAATGCAAGGCACATTCCCAGAAACTTATTTGCAAGCATGATAAGAAACATTTCCTTCAGATATCCGGCACAGAGGCAAGAAATATATTCAAAACTGGGAAGATGCCTCCTGCATGGTTCATGAGAAGCAAGATTGCAAAGATGATAATACAGAGCGTCAAGAAAGGGGAGAATGTGTTTGTTGAATAGAATATAGGGATATGTTAAATAACTATTTTGGATATATTAAGTTTTTATCTCTAGAATCTGATTGTAAGGCAATAACATGGACGTAGCTCAAATATTGGGATGGATTGCAACATTTCTGTTCTCGATAATGGTAATTCCGCAGATTATTAAGACAATAAAGCTGAAGGACACAAGCGGAGTCAGCCTACTCCTCTTTGTAATATACCTTATTGCAAATATAATTGCCCTTATCTATGCATTCATGATCTATCAGGTGCCTCTTATCATCAAGTATGTAATTGCTATAATAACTACTGTATTTTATATCGGATTATATTATGTGTATTATACTCGCAAACATAAAAAAACAATATAAAAAAATAAACGTGAAGAATTTAATATAAAGAAATCAGCCTAAAGAAATCTAAATGCCCATACAGAAAAAATCAATATAAAAACTGATAATAAAAAATTAAATTGCCTACTTAAAAAACAAACAAACCATCAATATGAAAATAAACAGCAATAAACAAAAAAAGAATGAGGGGAAAAAAAGAATCAGGCATGTTCTCTGGTTTACGGGATTATCTGGCTCAGGCAAGAGCACAATAGCAGATAGCCTTTCTAAGAGATTGAAAGCAAAAGGCTATATAATTAAGATTCTGGATGGCGATGTTGTCAGAAATACCTTGCATAGGCATCTTGGGTTCACTAAAAAAGACATCTTGCTCAACAATAAATTGATTTCGCAACTTGCGTTAAAATATTTAGATACGCATGACATAATATTAGTGCCAATCATTTCTCCATATAGGATAGGCAGAGAAAATGCAAGGAAATTATTAGGCAGGCACTTTACTGAAGTTTACATCAAGGCATCGCTGAAAAAATGCATCAGGAGAGATGTCAAGGGGCTGTATAAGAAAGCTTTGAACGGCGAGATAAAAAACTTTATAGGAATATCAGATGATGCACCTTATGAAACTCCTAAATCTGCTGACCTGACCATCAATACAGAAAAAATCTCTGAAAAAGAGTCTGTTGATAAGATACTTCAATATCTCAATATGGGCCTTTCATATGAAGCTAAAGAAGCCATAAGGGCTGCAAAAATTGCAGGCAAAATCATATTAGAATGCAAAAAAGCATATGGCACACGCTATAAGATAAAAAAGGACAGAACAGAAGTCACTAAGGCAGATATAGGATCTAATGCAACAATAATCAACCATCTTACAAAAAAATTCAGATATTCTATAATCTCTGAAGAACAGAACTCTGGAAAAAAGATAGGCAGTAATCTTGTCTGGATAATAGATCCATTAGACGGCACAAAAGATTTTATCGCTCAGAGCAATGAGTTCTCTGTGATGATTGCATTGCTTAAAAACAAAGCTCTTTATCTTGGGGTTGTATATGTTCCTGCACTGGATGAGTGCTATTTTGCAGAAAAAGGCAAAGGCGCATTTCATGAAAAGGATGGCAATATAAAAAAGCTGCATGTTTCGGCAAGAACCAAGATTAATGAGCTTAAGATTATATTGAGCAAAAACCATCTCACTGAAAGAGAGAGATCGTTTTTGCAGCATATAGGCAACACTAATCATGTCAGAAAGGGAAGCATCGGCATCAAGCTAGCTGAGATTGCAAGCGGAAATTCAGACTTATATTTTAATTTCAGAGGTCTTAGCAAGTGGGATATTGCAGCTTCGCAGATAATCCTTGAGGAATCAGGTGGTCATGTCTTTGATATGAAAAGATGCAGGCTTGATTATGCATCAAAAGCCAACATGTTTTCAGATGGGATAATCGCGATAAATAAAAAAAATAAATATATTTTCAGGAAATTGTGTTCGTTTCTGGAGATTTCATCACAATAAGGTATGTTAAATATTATATTTACGTTGTGTTACTTCAATATCGTTTCATCAGCCTGCTATAAGCATGCATGTAAGAATCCAGCTGTCTTTTATTGTGATTCTCTATAAATTTAGCTGCATCAGATGAAATCTTTTTTCTTAAATTGTTATCCTTCATAAGTAGCCTATAATTTTTTCTATTACTACAAATTTTTGTATAGTACTGATATTAGTTAACATCAACTTATATACTGGAGTATAGAAATTTTTGGTGTTTCTTTTTAAATGAAATAAGGGGTTGCGAACCCCTTATAATCCCCTTCCGCCTTCGCTACTCTGCGACTCCCATGGGAGTAGCAGTATCTCGCTCGGTGGTAAAAGAGAATATACTTTTTTGCACGTCACGAATTACTTTCACTTTATGATGTTCTTCTTGACTAAGGATGTATTTATCTGAAGCAACGATATCTTTTCTTCCAGTTGATTCATGATGTTCATATCCTGACCAGAAACTTCCGCGCGGA
>Ga0209211_10001267_pt1 | contig 48385 bp, 48 predicted proteins | sample RifGroA2_FD_183992 | JGI IMG/M metagenome (GOLD analysis project Ga0209211, IMG submission 183992) | Groundwater microbial communities from Rifle, Colorado, USA - Groundwater A2 (SPAdes) (version 2) | ecosystem: Environmental > Aquatic > Deep subsurface > Groundwater | place: Rifle, Colorado...
CCGGGGAAGCGGGTTGTACTCGGTCCCGGCAACTATGTGCTTCTTGGCCTGAATTCCAGCGATTGGGGTTCTCATATACAGCGGCTGGGAACAGCATCACCCGTGAAAGGATTCTTGAGTCTTGATCCGGAACAGCATCGGCAAGATGATATACCAATCTCACAGCTTGAATCGGTGCAGTACAAGATGTCATTCCGATTGATAAAGGCCGAAACAGGCGGTCCCGGAAGCGGCGGAGCGCATGCGCAAGCAAATCTAAGACTTGTAAACAACAATCCAAGCTCGCCGGGATACAAAGAATGGGTCTACTTCATCATAAAGCTGTATGATAATCGCTACCGCACGATTCCGTACCAGCTCAAAAAAGACGGAGGCACCGGCGCTCTCTTGTATCGCCCGTCAAGTACCGAATTCTATGGCAACAAGAGTGCGTGGGATAAACAATGGATAACCATAGACAAAGACATCTTGCCGATGTTCGCAAAGGCGATTCAGACTGGGTATAGCAAAGGATACCTAAAATCGAATAATCTCGGTGACTATGTTCCGAGGTTCACAGGGGTACATTGGGAAATGTCAGCGCTCAAGAGTGTCGAAATGGAATTCAAGGATTTCGACATGATTCTCACTCCTAAGCCGGGTGCTGTTCTCGGCGCCTCCACCACTCAGAATCCTTCGTTCATGGAAAGTATCCGCGCCAGTTTCTCAAATGCATTAGGCATGGTCGCCAGCGTGTTGCAATCTCTTCTGCAAACTGCGGACTAAAACCAAGTACGATGACCCTACGGGGAGTCTCCCGCGACTCTCGCCTCACTATCGCTCGGTTCTGTTGCCGGGACGACGTTCAGTGTTCAGTAGACGTCTCGCAGTTGCATCGTAGGCGGCGAGCGCCTACTATGTGAGTAGACGAGGCGAAACCGCCTCTTTTAATGGGAGGTCTCCATGAGACAATTAGCCATATTGCTGATTTGTTTGCTGTGTGTGTCGGTGCCCGTGGTCGCATCTGCCAACCTTGGACCGGCCGATAACGGCATATCGGCGGAGCCGCTTCAGTTCGCTCCGCGCGGCAGTGTCGATGCCATCGTCATCCCGGCGGAATGCGCCGAGATCGTGGTGCGGCCAGCGTTCGTCTGGTTTGTGCTGTATGTCGCGACGGGCGGCAAGTCGGAGCACCTGCCAGATTTGGGCAAGTATCTTCGACAATCCATGAAGTGCATGGCGGATCATTCAGGAGGGTGATGAGTATGAAGTTCGCCGCAACCTAAACGCGGACAATGAATGCAAGCGCATCATTGTCCGCGTACCTTTTCACCCTCAAGAGAGACGCTCCGAGCGTACTATTTTTTTGTGAACCCATTGTACCTAGAATGGAACACCCTCAAAAATGAGATTTTACGGTGGAATGAGGCAATGCCAATAATCAGCCCAGTGTTTGAGCGGGCATTTTCTACCCTATGATGCCTGCTTTTTCCGCCCTTACCCGCCGGTCTATCTTCACCTCTTTGGTAATAGAACCTGTATGATAGAAGATAGATTGCGCCCGAAGAACCCGCCGGTTTTACCCCAGCCAACAGTGCCGGTCGTTATACCGCAATCCGAATTGCGTCCGACACGACGTGTTGCCAAAAAACACGTCAAAAATACGCGTAAAAACGAGAAAGGACGTAAGAAAAAACGCTCGGATTTTTCGGATTTTGAGGAAAAACCAAAGCTGTTCCGTCTCCTCGACGCTTCCCGTGTACACAATCCACTCATTCTCTTGGAGTTCGTGCGTTGGAACGTTGTACCGCAGAACGCACGCGCGGAGTTCAACCTGCCTGTCCTGCATACCGATTTCGCAAAAAAGTACGGCGTAAGCACTGACACGCTTACCAACTGGAAACGTCTGCCGTTCTTCTGGGACGAAGTCGCACTGCACCGCAATAATGACTTCCGCCGGTTTACTAGCGACGTGTACTATGGGCTTACAAAGCGTGCGATGACTGGCGACCCACGAGCCGTGGAACTTTTTGCAAAACTCTTTGAGGGTTTTAGCGACAAGATACGTGTTGAGGATGAGACCCCGCCGAAAGAGTTGCTGCCCGACGAGATTGCGAAGGTGAAGCACGCTCTGTATAACATCGGATTGAAAGCAGTCATCAAAGCGAACGAACCGGAGAACCCAGACGAATATGAGCAAGCTGCATTGGGCTGACGTTTTATCCTTACGCTACAACACGGTACGGAACGTCCACAAAGCCATTGAATATAGGGCTGTTTTTGATACCCTTTGATTACAACCTAATAGGTTGGAGACCTAACCCTTGTGGCAGTTGCTACGAGATATGGTCTCGAAAAGCGCGACGAACATAGAAAACCCGTTATCAGAGCGTTCGTCGCGTTACCAGTGGAAACGCTGGTAGAAGTTGCCGCAAGGCGCTTTTCTGGTAGCGGGCTTTGTATATACAAAAATCCTGCTACCGACAATCACTTTGTCGGAGTGATTGATTAGCAGAAACTATCAAAGTTATGGAGCAGGAGAAAAAACCGTTTTACAAAAAGCGCTGGGTCATCGTGTTGGCTGTCTTTTTCGGCATCGGTCTCATCGGGTCAATGTTCGACACTTCGTCGAGACAGTCGCCCTCTCCGGTAGTTGAGGCACAACAGCCGCAGACCGCCGAGACACCGGAGACGCCCGCGCTTTCGTTTGATGTGCCAGCACTGGTGGGGAAAGACGTAGACGAAATCAAAACTATTCTCGGCAACCCAGATAGAGGAACAGACCCTACAAAAGCACAACTGGAGTTAGGCACAACGGAGTGGAGTAAAGAGTATGAGAGAAATGGAATAATTCTCTCGATAACCTACGAAATCTCTACTGGTAAAGTTATTGATTTGTTTATTGCTAAACACAGCGAAAGCATTAGCGACATACTTGCTGTCGGCAATCTCTCCCGTAGCGACAGCCGTTACTCGGTAGAGCTTGTAAAAGCAATCAACGCGAAAGGTTATACAGGAGCAATCGTAAAGGCAAAATAGCCGTTCACGAACATAGCACTTGTGCACCGCCTAATTTGCAATCGAGGTGGTGCTTGTTAGGTTGACCCTACAACCACTATGAAGCACGCAAAAATCTATTCTCTGGGACATAGTAATCGTACTCTGGAAACCTTTATCGCTACTCTCAAAAAACACCGGATTGAGATTGTAGCCGATGTGCGGTCAATACCTGCCAGCAGGTTTTCCCCGCATTTCTCCAAAAAGCCCCTTGGTAGCGAGCTAGCCAAGCGAGACATCCAATACCTCTATCGCGGGCAGAACCTCGGTGGTAGAGGGGTAAACGTGGGTTGGGACGATGCCATAGAGGAGCTTGTCGCTATGGCGATGCGAGGGACACGGGTCTGCGTGATGTGCGCCGAGAGGGACTATCGGAAGTGCCACCGGTATACCACTATCACTCCCGCCCTCGAGGAGAAGGGCTTGCGTGTCGTCCATATCGAATATGAAAATGAAACTACCAAGCGTCATACGTAAGCCAAAAGCGAACACCGACTGGATATTCGACGGTCTTGATGTTAGCGAGACCACAAGAAAGGACTACTCCGCGCGGGTAGGTCTTTTTCTTTCATACGTTCACTCGCACGGCTTCAATCGGGAGAGCTTGCTGTCGTTCAAGCGACACCTCGAACGCACGGACTACAGTGTTTCCACGAAAAATAAATACCTTGCGACGGCAAGGGTCTTGCTCAAAGAGTTGGAACGGCGAGGACTAATACCTCCCGAAATGATGCAGGGCGTAAAGTTTTTCAGACAGAGGAAAAGACATAGACGGCAGGGGCTGACTGATAACGAAATACTTTTGCTCGGCGTGAAGCTCAAATATCTCCCAAACACGCCGAGGAACAGTCGCCTGCGGGCGCTGTTTTCATTATTGGCGTTTCAAGGGCTACGGCAGATTGAAATTGTCCGGCTCGACGTGGAAGATATAAAACTGCACCGAAACGTCGCGTACGTTCGAGGCAAGGGCGAAGATGACAAAGAGGCAATCTATCTCGCACCGGCGACGCTCAAAGCAATCAAAGAGTACCTGAAAATCCATAAACTCACCGACGGGGCACTGTTCCGAAGCTTGGGCAACCGGAAGACCGAGCGGATGAGCACGATGACGATAAAAAGAGAGGTCGGCGGGCTATGCAAAGAGCTTGGTATTGAAAAGACCGTGCACGGCTTCCGGCACTTCTACATTACCGAGCTACTCAAAACGATGGACGTGCGGGACGTGCGGAAGTTCAGCCGCCATCGCTCGATGGAAATGCTTATCGTGTACGATGACGAGGTGTCCGTGAAGGAGAAATCGGCGCAGGTGTTTAGGGCGATGGAGCGATTTACAATAATCTAAATCCTAGACGACAGTAGTGGATAGCGAGGTGGGATAAAAAGAAGTACACTGCGATTATGAAAATGGGCATTGTTTTGCAATCCAATAAGCCCGAACATATTTGGAATACATTTCGCTTCGGCATTACTTCGCTAAAAGCAAATCACGAAGCAACTATTTTTTTAATGAGCGAGGGGGCTGAACTGGATGCGATAGCAGATACAAAAGATTTTGATATCTCCAAAAAAGTTGCAGAATATAAAGAGCTGAAAGGCGCTCTCTACGCCTGCGGAACTTGTTTAGAGGTTCGCGGCAAAAAAGAAACTGGGGTATGTCCAGTTTCTACGATGACGGATTTGCTGAAAATGGTTGAGGAGAGCGATAAGGTTTTGGTGTTTGGATAACTCAACACGCACTCCACTCCTTCTGGTTTCAAATACGGAGCAAAAATCCTTTTGCTTCTATGTGCCATAACTCTACTTACATTACATTCACCCCTTTTTTTCGTACTCATCTACCCATTCTTTTTTGAGAGGACGGTATATCGCATTGAACATCGTCAGCAGATTTATTGCTTCCTCCGTCGCAACGTCATCGGGAATATCCTGTCCGAACTCTTTTTGCCAGATTGTCTTGAACTCATCAAGGGCTTTTTGAGAAATCATAACCGAATTACTTCTGGATTTGCGCCCGCACGCTCACCCCCACCGGCAGAGAGGAGTTTGTGCATCACCTCGAAGCTGTCGGAAATGTACTTCAAGAAAATGAGGCCGAGAACGATGTGCTTGTACTCGGCCGCATCAATGTTCTTGCGGAGCTTGTCCGCCGCAGAGAAAAGCTGGCTTTCCAGCCGCCCGTTGGCTTTCGTCGGAGTGTTTTTTGCTTTGGTTTTCATTTTTTATTTCCTTGTCGCTTGAGGACACGAAGGTTTGTGTTGGAAACGAGAAAGTCGGTGAGAGCTTTCTGGCTGATGCGCCACGTGCCAATTTTTGTTGCGGGGAGCTTCACGCCGCGTGCGTTTTGCCCGTGTATGAGCCGGAAGACCGTGCGCTCATTGACCCGCAGTATGTCCGCCACCTCTTTCAACGTGAGAAGTTTGTCCTCCATAGCCGTTTTAGTATACGCCTCAATATTGGTGTGTCAAAAGTGTCAATAGTGCAACTAGTGTAAATTGGCTTATATCCTACACATATTCACATCTCCGAGTTGACATAAACGTACATACGCCTAAAATGTACCCATATTCCCTCTGCAAAGCCCTATGATACCCCTAGAAACATTCAAGAAGTCCCTAGGAGAATGGGGTAAACATCTCCCCGACCACGAGGCCGAGAAGCTAATGCACCTCAAATATAAGCTCGCAAACACCCTATTTGACTTGTGGCAACATAAAAACAAAGTGGTGGTAGGCGGCGGTGGAGTGGTAGTAATTCACAAGCAAAACGGCAACGCCTGCCCCGCATATACCTTCGGGTTTATTTACGCCTATGCATAAAGCAGAGCAAGAAAATTGCATAATCCACCCGCGTGCTAGTAGTGTTAAACAAGCCGAGGGTGAGACGCTAGAAGACCAAGAAAAACTTGGCAGAATACTTGCAAGCAGCAATAACTGGAAAGTTGTTGCGGTTTTTGGATGGATACATTCTGGACGTAAAACAGAACGTGAGGATATGGAAGAAGTGATTGCTTACATCAAAAAGAGTGAGGTGAAGATTAGTCATTACATCACCAAAGGCATAGACCGCTTTACTCGTCTTGGGGGAACAGAGTATATGCGCTTCAAATCGGAACTTGAAAAGTTAGGGATGCAGGTTTGGGATACGGAGGGTATTATTCAGCAAAAAAGGAACTACTTGAGTGATTTGGTTGATGACGTTTACGACTGGGCATACTATTCACCAAGTGAAAGTGCAGAAATGGCACGAGCGCAAGACGCAAAAGATGACGGAAGAAGAATAATCACACGGTTGGTAAGAGCAGAAATCAAACTTGTCCAAGCAGGATATCTAACACGCCGTCCTACCGATGGGTACATCTTGGAGGATGTTTATTTTGATGATGGTAAGAAGAAGAAAATAGGTAAGCCCGACCCAATACGAGTAAAATACTTTATTGATATGTTTAACCTTCGTGCAAGAGGAAACTTGTCTGATAAGGATATTGTTTCCTCAATAAATGCAAGTGGTTACAAAAGTAAGATAATGAAAAGGTATGGTAAAGAGCGTGGTCTCAAAAAGCTAATCGGACATATTGGAGGCAAATCACTCACCGTAAAACAGCTTCAACGTATTATTCAAAAACCAATTTACGCTGGGGTCATCTGCGAAAAATGGACAAAAAATCTGCCGGTAAAAGCACAGTTTGATGGACTTATTTCCGTTGAAACTTTCAACTTGGCGAACCGTGGAAAGGTTTATATTAAAGAAAATGAAGACGGGACACTACGAATACTTCGTGATTACGAGAAATTCGCATCTACAAAACCAAAACGATTACGCAACAATCCTGACTACCGCTACAGGTTTTTTCCTTGCTTTATCTGTCGCAAGTGGATGCTGGGTAGCGCTTCGCGTAGCAAATCTGGAAAGCACCCCCCGCGTTATCATTGCGGTAATTTGCCTGCCAGAAAGCACGACTATTACAGCATCCCAAAAGAGGAATACGAGGGCGCAATCAAAAAGTACGTTGGAGCATTAAAGTTTACAGACGTGATGATTACGGGTTTTGAGACCGTCTTAAATGACGTATACCGGACACGAGAAAAGGAGATTGTCACGCAATCTTCAATGATTAGTCATAATGTTGGCAACTTGAAAGCGCAGCAGGCGTCAGCACTAGATACTCTTACTGTTACGCAGAGTCCGGTCGTTCGCAAGAAATTGGAAGAACAGATAGACGAGTTGGAACGCCAAATACAAGAAGCTGAGTGTCAACGTAACGAGATTGAAGTGACAGAGAAGGACATCAAGGCATTCGTAAAATACGTCAAATTTGTAATGGAACACCCGTCAGAAATCCTTATAGATACTGACGATATGCAAGCCCAGCAGACGCTGTTTGGCCTCGTTTTTGAGAAGTTGCCGACATATCAAGAAATACTCAATGGAACACCAAAATTGTCGCTTGCTTTCAAGCTTTCGGAAGAATGGGACAAATCAAAATCCCAGTTGGTGACCCCACCGGGAATCGAACCCGGATTAACGGCTTGAAAAGCCGGCGTCCTAACCGTTAGACGATGGGGCCTTGCATAGCTTCTAGCTTTCAGCTTCTAGCTTCTAGGCAGAAGAAAAAGGCAGAAAACAAAAAGCACCTGAATATTAGCGTGTTTTTCCGCTTAAATAAAGTGTGATATCGTGCATCCGACTGGAGAGGTGGCTGAGTTGGTCTAAAGCGCCGGTTTCGAAAACCGGTATACCGAAAGGTATCGGGAGTTCGAATCTCCCCCTCTCCGCCTTCGCCCGCCGAAGCTTAGCTTCGGCGGGATGAGTAAATATGCATTACATTTATATCCTTGATTGCGCAGACTAAAAACCGTACACAGGTTGCACAGGCAATTTTAAAAAAGATTTCAGCGCCATACAAACGGTCTTGTCCCATTGCTTCCACATGTTCGAAAATATTCCTTCAAAACAAGATCCCACAGCCGTTCCATATATAGAATCGCACATTACAAACCACGACGGCTTACTATTCACCGTTCTATATATGGAATCATGCGAAAATTCGTTATCATACACACATGAAGCGAAAGATGCGCGACCTGACGAAGAAGGAGATTATCGTAACACTGGATGCGCTGTACACAGCGGCCAGTGCCATTAAGGGACGAGACGCCGTAAAACTTTTCCTGCGCGATTTGCTGACCTCAAGCGAGCGCATCATGCTTGGCAGACGTATCATCATCGCGCGGATGCTTATTGCGGGAGTATCACACGAAGAAATTGAAAGGAGGCTTCGCGTCGGCAGAGGGACGATTGGGCGCGTAAATAAATGGCTTCACGACCAGTTTCCCGGTTTTGAGAAAGCGATAGCAGAGATGGAACGAATATATGAACTTCGCTCGAAAAGAAGTACGCGCGGCCTTGAACCATTTTCTGCTTCCTGGATGAGACGTCGCTATCCGCTCATGTTTTGGTTTATCCCCGATTCGAAACGACAGCGTCGCGATTCTGACCTGTATCCCTGGTGAGTTGTTCCATATATGGAATCGAGCGATTGATGACCGTAGTTCTTCCGTGCCACTCTCTACCTTATCGTACTACCTTATCGTCCTACTTTATCCTTGTCTCCATCTTGATTCCATATATGGAATCAAGCAAACGATAGCAGTCGTCTCTGTTCTGTCTCGTTTGTAACTTCACCCAATTCCATATATGGAACAAGGGAGATTCTATATATGGAACGGCGAGATTTGGAGTGATATGAAAAGAAAAGAAAAGAGGAAGAGAGAGAAAGAAAAGAGTAACTTTTGAAAAATTCTTTGGCCGCGGCGGATTTAATACCGCCGCGGCCAGTTGATGAAGACTAAGTCTTCACAGAGAGCTTCTCATCTCTCCCGCCATACAGAACGATAACTGCTCCTGCGGCGACGAGATCTCGGCTGACGTGGAGCCGAAGAAGCAAAGACGCTCGATCAAAGGTGAGATCATTCAGTTTCTCCCCGATCCTCTTCCTCGCTTCTTCGGCGGAGAGATGCGCTCTCTGCGCCGCCGCAAGGCGTATCCGAAGCCACCGCTTCACAGTGGCAATAGAAAGCTCAGACTTTGTTGACATACACTTCTCCTTCTCTTTCACCGGTGATATGAAGTACCCGCCCCATAGCGCCGTAGATTTTCGCGGCATTGCGGACGGGTGGAAGCTTGGGAACACTAGAACCACAGTCCACGAAACGGATCTGTCCCGTTACCCCAGAGCTTTCGGGACTAAGGAGATAGGCCGCTTCGTTGGCGATCTCTTGAAGAGTCGCCCGCCGTCCGAGCGGGGACATCCCTTCGGCCCAGTCGCCGATGACGCGGAAGTGCTGAATTCCGCGCGCCGACAGCGTATCCTCGGGGCTTGCGGAGATTGCATTCACGCGGATGCCGTGCTCACCGAGGTCAAACGCGGCATACCGGACGCTCGCTTCGAGAGCCGCTTTCGCTGGCCCCATGATGTTGTAGTGGGGCCACGGCCGCGACGCGTCGAACGTGAGCGTCAAGATGCTACCTCCGTCGGGCATGAGAAGCGTCGCGCGGCGAGCGATCTCGATGAACGAGTAGCACGAAATCATCATCGTCGTCGCGAAGTTCTCACGGGATGTGTCGATGAAGCGCCCTCGCAACTCGTTCTTGTCAGAGAAGGCGATGCCGTGTACGATGCCGTGAAAAGGTCCGAGGGGCGCGAGTTTTCGGAAGCAATCCTCGACCTGCTCCGGATCCCCGACCTCACACCCGTAGACGTGTTCAATGCCAAAGGGATGGGCGAGTTTCCTAACACGTTCAAGCATCATCGGATGTGACACCAGAACGACATCGGCTTTGTCAGCGAGCATGCGTTGGGCGATTGCCCAGCAGAGCGAGCGATCATTTGCCACGCCGAATATGGCCACGCGTCTCATGGCGCATTCCTTTCTATGTTTGCGATTCCGCAACATTACGGAATCTCTACATGTAACAGTACGCACCGTCGAAAACGAAGTCAATTGCCGGATATGGCAGAAGTTAAGCGTCGGCAGTTATCCCACACACTTACTGTGCCGTCGCCTCTTTATGGATTCCAAGAATGACCATGTCTTTTTGTAGCGATAGGTGAAGAAGCCGCTCCTGTTTCGTCTTATAACGGCATGGAATTACGGCACAGTAAGTGTGCGGGTTATCTACAGCTATTCTCAAAAAGAATAGACAACACGCTTTGCAGTGCTATTCTTGCCGCACAAAGAAATGGCACAGGATAATCTTTCATATTACGAGAGCGAATCCGAAGGCAAGAGTGTCGCCATCGTCGGTGTCCCTATGGGGCTCGGAAGTGACGAGAGAGGACTGCAGGATGCGCCTCGTTATCTACTCGATCATGGACTTGAGGATGTCATCGCGTCCATTGGCGCAGAAATTACCGATATCATAATGGTTCCTTGCAGGAATCCGGAGCGCGTAGTATCCGCAGGATATGCAAAATATTTGGATGAAGTTATCGCGGCTTCGCGCGTGTCTTCTGTAGTAGTTGGGCGCGCGGTGCGCCGAGGCGACTTTGTTCTCGCACTTGGCGGCGATCATTCTATAGCGCTCGGTACAATCGCAGGCGCGGCTACCGCATTAGAGCATCGTACACTCGGCGTCATTTGGATAGACGCACACCCAGATGCAAACACGGACACATCGACGTTTTCAGGCAACATTCATGGCATGCCCGCCGCCGCTTTGATGGGTTTTGGGCATCCGCTTCTCACCGGAGTGGGCAGAGAAAAGGAGTGCAGTGTATTGCCCGAACATTTTCTTTACCTTGGACTTAAAGACATCGACAAAGCAGAGATAGATTTTCTGCGCCGCGAATCCATTTCTGCGATCACCATGTTGGATATTGCGGAACGCGGTCTTGCGCGCGCCATGCGCGCGATAGATGCACTCCGACGAAAAGTCGACGTGGTATGGGTCAGTATGGACATGGATTCCATCGACAAAGAATATGCGCCAGGAGTGGGCATGCCAACATCAGGCGGATTGACTCGGCGCGAGGCACTCGCTCTTGCTCACTACATCGGGCATACGTGTCTGCTCGCCGGTATTGATGTTGTTGAGATACATCCAGCGAAGGATGAAAAAGAAAAGACGACTACTCTCGCATTTGAGCTCATCGCACTATTCTTAGGTGGCAAGTACAGTTGGTATGAGAAATATATGGATGACTATCGGCACACGAATATTTCAAATGAACGCACGAAAGTCAGGCGAAGCAAATGAAAAGATTTTCGACGTCTTTGGGGTTATTCAAACAAACTCGTTCTTTTTGAAAATCGCATAATTTTCCCCACGCAACTCTTTTTCCCTGAGTGGCAATATGGTCTTGATCGATATTTCAATGGCAGTACCACCGACCCTTTCGATATTGCACATAAGTTTCGTAGCGCCATTCGCGGCCGATGAGTTTTGTTTTTTTGCCATCTCTATCAATTTTTTGTAATTCTGCACTACGTTTTGTTCCGTTCCGAACACTTCTTTTACTGCATGAGCCGCTTCTTCATAGGTTACAACACCTTCATCCTTGGATTCTTCCGATACGTTTTTTAGTTCCTCATCTGTTTCAATCTCGGTATTTTCCCAGAAATCCTCTCCGACGTCCTTAACCGACGGGGACATACCTTCGCTGTCGAGAATTCCCATACATGTATACTTTCCGGTGCCCCTCAATACGTTCGCTTGGACTAGAGGCAGTAAAATCCATCCTCCCGGCGCGACATTTTTCAAGAGGCGCGACGAGGGACGCACCTTTTCATTCATAACGATGACGACATCAGCTTGCTCCGATATTCTATGTTTCTCCGCTATCCCTTTTTCCGCATCATATCCGCGGTCTTTCAGTAGTTTTGCTTCACCTCTTGTTTCGGTCAGGAATTTTATGTTTTTTGAGTCCTTGAGTCCGAATGCACGCGTGATGGCGACATCTAATTCTGGGTTTATAACGTAGAAGTTGAGATTTTCAGGGTTCGCATGTTTGACGGAAGGGAATGCATTTCTAAAAGTGCGTAACGCCTTGATATCTTTCATGTGTACCTCGAGCGGTTTGCCCTTTCCAAAATCGCGTTCAAGTTTTTCTACAAACTTCGCTTCGTTCACCTTATCGTTTTCCGCGATCCTCAATTGAGTATCCTTCTCACTATCATCAACGCGAGGATTATGGGAAGGAGATTCAGATATTCGGTGAGACTTGCGAGAGGATTGTGCCATCCCTGAGATTATATCAAAGCGCAAAGAATGTGCACAGGTCGGGTCTAGACGTGTATCACGTACACGATACCATTTTAGATACGCACTAGCAGTTAACTTTTCATAGTGATATGTACGAAGTAACATGGTTGCCGATTCTTGTCGCAGGAATTATTGCGATAGTTATCGGCTTTGCGTGGTATCACCCAAAAGTGTTCGGAACGGCATGGATGCGCATGTCGGGCATTACACCGGAAAGCGTTGAGAGCGGGAAAAAACGGATGCCCATTGTCATTGTCGTTGCGACACTCGCGGCCATGCTTGTGGCATACGTGATGAATCACTTCGGTGTCGCGTGGGGCGTCTTTGATATTATCGGCGCCATTGAACTCGGCATCTGGACATGGGTCGGTTTTGTCGCGCCAATTATGCTCGGCATTGTCTTGTGGGAGCAAAGGTCGTTCAAACTCTATGTCATCAACGCGAGCTACTGGCTCGTGACGTTCATCGCAATTTCGGTTACTCTCGTGCTTGTAGGATAACGCTTTTTCCATGAGTAACTTTGTCCGCTACGCATTCATGCTCGCGGCGTGTTTAATCGTCGCGGGAGTTGCCTTTTTTTGGTTTCAATGGGATTTCCCCGCATCAAAAGAGGTATCGTTTGCAAAAATCGGTGATCAGACGGTCCGCGTTACTGTCGCGGACACACCAGAAAGTCGTGAGCGCGGACTTTCCGGTCGTGACGGCCTCGCATCAGACGAGGGAATGCTTTTTGTGTTCCAAAACGACGGATATCATACGTTCTGGATGAAGGATATGCTTTTTTCGATAGACATCATATGGCTTTCTCACGAAGGAACGGTGGTTGACATCGCCAAAGACGTGTCTCCCGACACATTTCCAATGTCATTTTCTCCTCGCGCTTTTGCGCGTTATGTCTTAGAGCTTCCTGCGAGATTTGTCGAGGAATATACTATACAAATAGGGGACGAAGTACGTTTCTAGTATCGTTTTCGGTGTGCCACGAAGCAGTCGGTTAGATTATCCACAGCAATTAACGCGCGCACTTCTATGTGCACGGGAGTACAATAAATATCCCTTCAAATAATTATCAATATTATCTCAAGCGCATGACACCAAAGACCACCACACGGCAGGTAGCAAAAGACGCCGCACGTGAGCAACAAATTCCGCGCCTTGGAGGCAGTGCCACAAACCGCGTGTACAAAAAATACCTTCCTAATATTCAAAAACGTTCTGGCGCTATTGTACCGTTCGAATTCTCGAAGATAGTTGCGGCCATTGAGAAGTCGATGAAGGCCTCCAACGAGGGTTCTTTTGACGAGGCGGTGGTCGTGGCGCACAAAGTGGCTGGGGAAATGATGCGCATCGCCCGCGTGTACAAAAACTTTCTTCCCACAGTGGAGGGTTGCCAGGATGAAGTTGAGCGCCAGCTCATGCTCTCCGATTACGTTGCGACATCGAAGGCGTACATTCTTTTTCGTGCTGAACGCGCGAAGCAACGCCGTGAACAAGGAGATGTGCCGGAGCATGTTAGGAAACTTTCTGAGGAGAGTAAGAAATATTTTAAGAACAATCCTCTTGGCGAGTTCGTGTACCTGCGAACATATGCGCGCTGGATAGAAAGCGAACAGCGGCGCGAGACATGGATAGAGACAGTAGATCGTTACGTAAATTTCATGCGTGAAAATCTTGGTGACAAACTCACAAAAAAAGAATATGCAGAACTGCGCGAAGCGATATTAAATCAGGAGGTAATGCCTTCCATGCGCGCCATGCAGTTTTCGGGAGATCCTGCGCGCAAGTGCAATACCTGTTTTTACAATTGTTCATTCATAGCACCCGTCAAACTTCCGGATTTTGCGGAGATAATGTATCTCTCCATGCAAGGGTGCGGAGTAGGATATGCCGTCGAGAGCCAGAACATACAACAACTTCCGCAGATAGAAAAACAAACGGGAGAAAAATTGCCGACGCACGTTGTCGCAGATACGAAAGAGGGTTGGTGCGACGCGCTAACATTGGGTTTGAAAATGTGGTACTCCGGTAAAGATGCCGAATTTGATTTCTCTCTCATTCGTCCAGCCGGTGCACGTCTAAAGACGATGGGCGGCAAAGCGTCGGGGCCGGAACCGCTTCGCTCGCTTCTTTCATTCGCACGCGAGCGTATTTTGAGAAGGCAGGGAAGAAGACTTCGTAATATTGATGCTCACGATATTATTTGCAAGATAGGCGAATGTGTCGTTGCCGGAGGTGTCAGAAGGACAGCAATGATTTCACTTTCCGATTTAGACGACGTCGAGATCCGCGATGCGAAGAAAGGGCAGTTCTTCTTAACCGACCCGTACCGCTCTGTTGCCAACAACTCTGCCGTCTATGAGACGAAACCGACAAACGCGGAGTTGATGGACGAATGGGTGGCTCTTATGAAGAGTGGTACGGGCGAGCGCGGCATCTTCAACCGCGGCGGCATTCCCAAGACGATGCCCGCGCGCCGCCTTGCATATCTGCAGAAGAAACACGGCAAAAAGAATGGCGATATCGGGCAGATAGGCACAAATCCATGCATCACCGGCGATACGCTCGTATATGTCGCGGACGGCCGCGGCAACGTACCCATTAAACAATTGGCAGAAGAGGGGAAAGACGTGCCGGTTTTCTGCCTTGATAAACGAGGAAATATTGCCGTACGCACGATGAGAAACCCCCGCCTGACCGGCAGAAATCTCGATATTTACAAAGTAACGCTTGACGATGGTTCCACCATCCGAACCACGGGGAATCACAAGTTTCTCTTGAAGTCGGGAGAATATAAGGAAGTGCAGGAGCTTCAGCATGGCGATAGTTTGCACGTTACTACCAAATATGCCGCCCCGGTCGGGCCGCATCCGTGCAGTACAAAAGATTATTGGTGGGTCAATAACGGTCGGTTCAAATCATCGTATTCCGAGCACCGCGTAATTGCTTCTCACTTTTTCGAGCAAGACATTCCTAAGGGATGGGTTGTGCACCACCGCGATTACGATACGCAAAACAATGCGCCGGAGAATCTGGAAATAATGACCAAAGAAGCACATGATGCATACCACGGCGAACTAATGCGCGGCGATAATAATCCGATGCGACGGGCGCGCATTGAGTGGAGCGAAGAAAAGTGGTCATCGTACCGCTTCAAGCACTCCGAGAATAATAAGGGAGTAGGGAATGCGCGATTTTCGGGCATTACCCATGATGAACTGCGCGAGCATGCGCTCGCTCTCACAAAAGAGATCGGGAGGAGGTTTTCCACTGCGGACTGGGTCGCCTATGCGAGAGAACATACCCTTCCGCAATCATTCAGCAAATGGCGGCAGGACCATTTAGGCGGGATGATAGGATTCGCAAAATGGGCGGCGCTTACTGCGGGGTTTGAGCATGTTGACGAGGACCCGCGGCTGGTCAAGTCGTACAGGAAGTACACGTCCGAAGGGTACGATTGCGAGATTGCGGATGGCGCGCTGGTAATCCATAAGCGCTGTGAAGTATGTAGCAGTACGTTCACAACAAGCATTTCGAGCCGCGAGCACAGTGTGTGCAGTCAATCATGCGGCAACAGGCGTGCGTGGGTGAACCCCGAGAAAAGGGAAGAACGGCTCGCCGGTATCAATGCCGCTCATGACGAATACAGAGTTTCTCTTCGAGAACAACAAGCAAAGATCTACTCCGATCTCCAATTTCGATTGGGTCGAGTACCGATGAAGAAAGAATGGCAGAAAGCATGCAAAGAGGCGGACGTAAGCTCGGAAATCGCGCGCGTGAGCTCGCCGTTCAGAAAATACGCGACACTGCAAGAGCACGCTTCAATGTATAACCACAAAGTCGTATCGGTGAAGCGATGCGGGGTCGCGGATGTATACAACGGCACGGTGGACGAGCTCCATAATTTTTTCGTTGGAGGATTTATCTCATCAACGCGCAACGGAAAAGTAAAAATGGTGTATCTGAATAATCGAAATTGCGGAGAAATTTTGCTGCAATCTCACGAATTCTGCAACTTGTCGGAAGTTATCGCACGACCTCATGACACGGACAAAACACTCCTGCGTAAAATAAAACTTGCGACTCTTCTCGGCACCTATCAGTCGACGCTGACTAAGTTCAATTACATATCGGAACAATGGAAGAAGAATTGCGAGGACGAACGACTTCTCGGCGTATCCATTACCGGGCAGTGGGATTGTCCCGCTGTCAGAAACGGGAAAACACTAAAGAAGATGCGCGCCACTTCCGTAAAAACGAATCAGAAGTACTCAAAACGATTCGGCATTAACCCTTCAATGTCCATTACGTGCGTTAAGCCATCCGGAACGGTGTCGCAGACATTCGATTGTTCTTCCGGAATACATCCGCGTCACTCGCAATACTATATCCGCCGTATTCGCATCTCGGCGACCGATTCTCTTTTCAAGATGGTAAATGATCAGGGAATTCCGCATAACCCGGAGGTCGGACAGACGGCGGGTGAGGCGAACACGTATGTTCTTGAGTTTCCCGTTAAAGCACCCACTGGTTCCGTATTCAAAGATGATGTAACTGCAATTCAACAGCTTGAATATTGGAAAATGGTGAAGATGAATTTCACTGAACACAATCCGTCGGCAACTATTTCGGTCGGCGAAGAAGAATGGGTTGCGGTTGTCGCATGGCTCTATGAGAACTGGGATATTATTGGCGGGCTCTCGTTCCTTCCGAGAAGTGATCATGTGTACCGTCTAGCGCCCTACGAGCCGATAAATAAAAAGCAGTATGACGAACTCACAAAGAAATTCCCGCAGATAGACTATTCGAAGCTTGTTATGTACGAGCGTACGGATGAGACGGAGCAGGCGAAGGAGCTGGCGTGTGCGGGCGGCACCTGCGAAATAATTTAGATGAATATGAGCAGCGAATCGTTTCCAAGCAGATCATCGGAATCGATTGAAAATCCTTTCGGTGAGATCCGTTTGGCTCAAGATAACAAGCGTAGTTTCTCAATTGAAGGAAATTCCGAAGTTATACATTTGGCACCGCAGGAATTCCGCCTCCTCATGATACTTAAGAAAGCGCGAGGCACCCTAGTCGATACGGATAGCATTGAATCTTTCTTTTACGGAGAACAAGAGGGCGATCTCCCGCTCAGTGACGTTGTAGGCGTCATCGCTAGTCGACTGCGTTTGAAATTACAAGTCGCATCTTCAGGCAGATTTGGTATTTATACACCGGGACCGAAATTGGGGTATCAGTTGACCGACACACAGCGTACCGAATTGAAGAGCACCGTGACCAGACGAGGCAAGCATTTCTAAGCGATGGCAGAAAAAGCGCCCGACGATAGGAAAGGCCGTCGAGCGCTTTTCATTTCGTCGGGCGCGATGTTATGCGAACCGGACTTCGTAGATTAGTTTGGTTGGGTCGAGGGACCCAACGTAGGATATAACGACATGCGGATAACAGTCATTTCCGCGGTGCCGCCATTCCATTTGTCTGACACGAAACAGACCGCCCTCAACGAGGCGACGATCGCCGACCGCTCCTCGAAGATTGATCTTCACCCCCACTTCGGCGAAGAGGTTTGCGTCGAATCGGAGAATTGGACCGGAGTTTCCGTCAACAACCGTAATGAAGCTTGGTAACGTTTCGCTCTCGTCCACGTTGTAGGAGGCAAGGGCCTCCCAGCGGCCTCCGACGCCGTCGTTTGACGGGAGTTCATCGCCAAGGTTAGCAAACTTGCTAACCCCGGTCACGCTATGACGGTAGAGGACTATTCCGCCACTGTCTCCACACTGTGCGATTTGAGCGGCCATGGCTGCTCCCTTTCTTTGCTATTGCACTGCGCGTATAAATACTACACATTGCTTGACAGGTCAATTCTTGGTATTATCTCGTTCTGCATTAGGCAGTCGCTGTTGGTACTGCTTACCATAGGGAGTTGCAGGAATTGTTTGTCCTCTTTCGCTAAAGCTTCGGAGGATACTCGATTCTGCAGCCACCTGCGGTGGGCAGAATCGGCAGAGGAAAGTCCGGACACGCGTTCGCCAATTTGGCGGACAGAACGGTAGCGGGTAACGCCCGTCGTCCCGCCCTTTCTCCGGAAAGAGCGGGATAGGGATGCGAACAGAGACGTCCGAGCCGAGAGGCAAGGACATCCCGAAAAGGATGAGTCTTCGTATAAGCAAGGGGCTTGCTCTGAGCGAAGTCGAAGGGTGCAACGGCAAAATTCCTACTTGCGTGCAAGGCCGTGTCCAGCCGTAATTTTCAATTGAAATTACTGCTGGAAGAGCCGCTTGAGGTGAACGGCAACGTTCATCCCAGATAAATGACTGCTACCGATTTTGCCTGCCGCAGGCAGTTGCAAAATCGAGCACTCCCAAGCAGAGTCGAGGAGCCAGCCCTTCGACTTCGCTCAGAGTCTCGATTCTGCAGCCACCTTCGGTGGGCAGAATCGGAACAGAATCCGGCTTACTTATGCACAAGCGACAACCCCGCGAAAGCGGGGTTTGTTGCTGTGGTATACTATTCGCAATCGTATGAGACGTACTAATATCGCAGGATCAGTTGCATATTGGTCGCTACTATTTTTGTTCGGGTTTTTGCCGTTCTTCTTCATTCCGACCGTGTGGGCCCCCATCGCACAAGCGAAAATGCTCCTCGTAGGAATTCTTGTTGTGGTCGCGACGGTAGCATGGGTAGCATCGGCGCTTTCGGAAGAAGTTGTGCGTATGCCGAGGAGTTGGCTTTTTTATGCCGTACTTCTTGTGCCTCTTGCGTATTTCATTTCTGCAATTGCGACCGGCGCGTCGCGCACGTCGCTCATAGGAGGGGAAGCGCATCAGGATACGGTAGTCACCGTTTTCATTTTGTACGCGCTTTTTGTCGTGTGTTCCAGTATCCTAAGTCGAGGAAATAGGAGACTTATTACCGCTGTGAGTGTCTTCATCGCGGGAAGTACTGTGGCGCTTTTGTTCCAGCTCGTTCGCCTTGCGTACCCTTCGTTTACGTTCGGAGATGTTCTGATAGCGCGGACGGCAAGTGTTGTTGGCGGTTGGCATGACCTCGGTATTTTCCTGGGCCTTCTTTTGTTCCTTTCACTTGCGCTTCTTTCCGCGTCGTTTGTTGGAAGTCGTTGGTGGAAATGTTTTCTCTTCTGTATTGCCGGCATATCAGCATTGCTTCTTGTTGTCGTAAATTTCCGCGACGTCTGGATTGGTATCTCTGCACTTTCTGCGGCGTACGGCGCATATCTTTGGATTACATCGCGCCGCGACTCTTCTCCTTTGGAAGGTGCGGGTGTTACAACTCGAATGTCGCCTGGCGATATGGCGGAAGTGCGTACTCCACAAAGGGAATTTGGCGGTTCATCAGGGTATTCGCGGCGCTATCTCTGGTGGTTCGTCCTTGCCATTGTCTCCCTCGGTTTCGTTTTCGGAGGCGCTTCTCTGCAGAGAACGCTTCCGGATGCTTTGCAAATAACGCATATAGAGGTGCGACCGTCTTGGCGGGGAACGTATGCGGTGGGAAGTAGGGTATTTACTCAACCAAGCAGTATCTTTTTCGGTTCCGGTCCGAACACATTCCCGCGCGAGTGGCGTATGTACAAACCGCTTGGCGTAAACTTTACGGAATTCTGGAACGTTGACTTTTATTCCGGGGTCGGGTTTATACCGACGTCGTTCGTGACAGTCGGTCTTTTGGGCGTTGTCGCATGGGGAGCGGTAATTCTCGCGCTTCTCATGAGCGTTCTGAGTCTTATGCGTCGTCGCGCCGAATCCTCAAAAGCGAACGTCACGCTTTCGCTACTTGTAGGGGCGGCAGTGTATTTAACGGCGTACCACGTACTGTACGTTCCTGGCCCCGCGCTCTCCGCGCTCACGTTCATGTTCTTTGGGTTCCTCGTTGCAGGGGAACTTTTGACTGGTTCCGTGAGAGAACGCGTCTGGGCGCCCTCGCTTGATCCGTGGAAATACTACGTCAGTGTGGGTGTGTTGACTGTTTTCGCACTCCTAATTCTCTTTGGCGGTCTTCAGTTCGCAAGAACGCTCGTTTCAGGCATGCTCGTGAATCGTTCTGTAACCATATACAACTCAACGCAGAATATTGAGAACGCATCGCGCTCGGTGAATACAGCGCTCAAAGTACTGCCGGCGAATGACCGCGCACACCGCGCCGCGATAGAACTCGGTCTTTTGCAACTTAAGCAGTTAATAGTTTCGGGAGATGAGAGCAGTGAAGCTCGCACACAGCTTCAAAATATTCTGACATCGACTATACAGCATGGTCTCACCGCGGTATCCATAGAAAGCACTAACTATCAAAACTGGCTCTCGCTCGCTCGACTTTACGGAGAACTTGCAGGAGTTGGTGTCGAAGGCGCCGAAGAGCGCGCACGTTCTGCATATGAAGAGGCGCGGAAGAGTAGTACGACTAATCCATACCCTCTATTAGCGTTGGCGCAACTCGATCTGTTGAAAAAAGATGAATCTTCTGCGCGCGCTAATCTTTTGAGCGCGCTTGAACTCAAGCCAAATCTCGCCATGGCGCTTTTCCTTCTTTCCCAGATCGACGCGCGTGCAGGAAATCTTGCGGAGGCGGCAAAAAGCGCGGAAGAAGTCGTACGTGTCGTGCCGGAAGATCCGCTTGGTTGGTACAATCTCGGCACTATATATTATGTGAGCGGCAAGTATGAGAACTCGACCGCCGCTCTTGGACGCGCGGTAGGACTCAAGAATGATTATGCAAATGCACTCTTTCTCCTAAGTGCCTCGTATGCGGCGCTAGAAAGATTCGACGACGCGCGAACGGCGCTTCGAGAAGTTATTGCTCTGAATCCTTCCGTAACGTCACTTCCGGAAATGCTCGCGAGACTCGAAAAAGGCGAGAATCCTTTTGCCCCCTCTGATAATAATGCGGTAGACCAATAGATCGTCAGGGGTATAATCACCTCAACACCGAGAGCGGTGTTTCTTTTTTGCCGATATACGTTTTGGTTCATAAAGACACGTTTTTTGCGACGATGTGAAGAAATATATGCAAAAAGAAAATAATACCAAAGTTAGCGCAGGAGCGATGCCAAGAATTGCCGCAGGGTTTCGATTTCTTTCTTCCGAAGCTTCGACACTTGAGCGCGCCGTTTCAATACTTGCTGGAGCGGCACTACTCTCTTCTCTCTTAGCGCTCTTGAGGGATCGTCTTTTTGCGCATACGTTCGGCGCAGGGTATGAACTCGACATCTATTACGCCGCATTCCGCATACCTGACCTTCTTTTCGTCGCGATAGGAGCTCTCGTCTCGGTTTATATACTTATCCCGGAACTCGTAAGCCGCGGGAAAGACGGAGAAAAAGATTACATAGATACCATTGTTACCGGTTTTTCCGTGCTGGCAGTTGCGGTTGCAGGTCTTGCCGCTCTATTGGCCCCCTCCATTCTTGAGATTCTTTTTCCGCGGTTCGTGGAAAGCGGGCATATTGAAATACTCGTTACTTTGACGCGCATAATGCTTCTTCAGCCGATTCTCCTGGGACTTTCAAACATTCTTGCCGCAATAACACAAGTACGCGCCCGATATGGGTTGTACGCGCTTTCACCCATTCTATACAACCTAGGGATCATCGGCGGCATTGTACTACTGTACCCTTTATGGGGGTTGCCGGGTCTCGCATGGGGGGTAGTTATCGGCGCCAGCTTCCACCTTGGCATACAGGTTCCTTCAATTGTTGCTGATGGCTTTTTTCTTCGTATTCCTCGAATCGTCGAGTCGCGCGCTTTGTTGCGCACCGTTTTGATTTCTGTTCCGCGCGCGCTCGCGCTATCCGTGAATCAGATCGCGTTCGTGGGCCTAACCGCTCTCGCGGCCACGCTTGCTCCTGGATCCATTGCGGTTTTCATGTTCGCGTTCAATTTAAACAACGTGCCCCTCTCTATTATCGGCGCCTCGTATTCAGTGGCCGCGTTCCCTACATTGGCGGCGGCGTATGCAGGTGGCCAAAAGAATGAGTTCGTGAGGCACGTGGCAATTGCCGCACGGCACGTTTTATTCTGGTCCCTTCCGGCGATTGCACTTATCGTAGTCTTGCGCGCGCATATCGTACGAGTAGTTTTGGGCTCTGGTGCCTTCGATTGGACGGATACGCGCTTGACCTCCGCCGCGTTAGCCCTCTTCTCACTCTCTTTAGCGGCACAGGGTTTAACGCTCCTTCTCGTTCGGGGATATTACGCGGCCGGTCGCACACTCGTACCGCTTCTGGTCGCGCTCGCTGGAGCCGTGGGCACGTTGGTCTCGGGCGTCCTGTATCTCCGCGCATTTCAGAATACATCTGTCCTCAACTTTGTCGAAGCGATCCTACGCGTCGAGGAGCTTACCGGGACCTCGGTCATGGCGCTAGCACTCGCGTATGCGTCGATATCTATACTTTCCACCTTCGTTCTCGCGCTCCTCTTCGAATATCAATTCGGTGGATTTTTTTCCGCGGTGCGTCGCACATTCTTTGAAGGTATCCTTGCGGCTCTCGCGGGCGGCGCGGGAGCATACATGATGCTTGTTGCAGTCGGTCCGCTCACATTAACCTCAACGCTTGTTTCTGTTTTCCTGCGGGGGTTTGCGGGCGGCGTTACAGGCATTATAGTAACGGCGCTCGTGTATTGGCTCTTACGCAATCGTGAATACAGAGAGACAGCGGAAGCGATACGCTCAAAACTCTGGCGCGTTCCGAAAACAGAAGGCGAGATTACCGTTTCTGCTTCCGCTGAAGACGTCGGACCGTCCAGGTCGCAATAGCGTTTTCGGTTTTAGGGGATAAAAAAATCGCGTATGACGTTGAATATAAGGAACTTTTCTATCATCGCTCACGTCGACCACGGTAAAAGCACCTTGGCAGATCGAATGCTCGAGCTTACGGGTACTATCGAGCCGCGACTGATGCAAGAGCAAGTACTAGATCAAATGGATTTGGAGCGTGAACGCGGCATAACGATAAAGATGCAGCCCGTCCGGATGATTTGGAAGTACTATCCGGAAGCACGAAATCCGAAATCCGAAATCCGAAACAAATCTCAAATTCCAAATTCTAATCAAGAAACAAATTTCGAATTTCGAGCTCCGAATTTCGAATTTTCAGATTCAGAATATATTCTGAATCTGATTGATACTCCCGGACATGTTGATTTCGCTTACGAAGTTTCGCGCGCGCTCTCGGCAGTTGAAGGCGTGGTACTTCTTGTAGATGCGACACAGGGTGTTGAAGCGCAGACACTTTCCGTATTATCCGTCGCGCGAGAGTTGGGCCTCGTTATCATTCCCGTCGTCTCAAAAATAGATGCGCCGAACGCGCGCGTTAGCGATATGCAAAGCGAAATAGCACTTCTTCTCGGTTGCGCCGAAGAAGACGTACTGCTCACGTCCGGTAAAACAGGTCAAGGCGTCAAGGAATTACTTGATTCAATCATCAAACGAGTACCGTCCCCGAAGTCACAGGGTGACAAGACACAGGCGCTCGTGTTCGATTTTAGATACTCGGATCATCGTGGCGTCATTATTTACGCTCGCGTCTTCGGAGGTCACGTTGCAAAGGGTGATACGCTCCGGTTTTCCGCCGCACATACCGACTTTACGGCGCTTGAAGTCGGGGTTTTGAGACCGGAGGAATTCCCGCGCGCGACCTTGAACGAAGGGGAGATAGGGTACATCGTCACAGGCATAAAGAAGCCGGGAATCGCTTCCGTGGGCGACACGATAATAGCGGCGCGCGGAGGTGCTGAGCCCCTCCCTGGATATCGTTCGCCAACCCCCGTTATCTGGGCATCCGTGTACCCGGAAAGTCAGGATGACCTCATTACGGTACGTCAATCTCTCGAACGATTGCGACTCTCGGATTCCTCGCTTTCCTACGAGGAAGAATCGTCCGGTGTCATGGGCAAGGGATTTCGGTGTGGTTTTTTGGGTATGCTTCACCTTGAAATAGTAATAGAACGATTGCGGCGCGAGTTTGGCCTTTCGCTTGTAGTAACGACGCCAACGACGGTTTACGAAATAACACGCGGTGGAGGCATTGTGGAGGAAATATACGCTCCGGCTCGTTTTCCCGACGATGGAGGTGTTACGAACGTGCGTGAGATGTGGGCGAAGATCGCCGTTATTTCACCGGGGGAACTCGTGGGCGCTTTAAGCCGGATACTGTATGAGCATGAAGCGGTCATTGGCAATACCGAAACGCTTCCCGACGGCAAAGTTACGCTTCACGCTGAGATGCCTTTGCGAGAATTGATGCGCGGTTTTTTTGATCGCTTGAAGAGCGTATCTTCGGGTTATGCCTCGCTTTCATACGAGCTCGCCGGATTGCGCGACGCAGACGTGGTGCGTCTTGACGTGCTTGTCGCAGAAGAAGCCGTACCCGCTTTCGCGCGCATTGTCTCACGTCGACGTATGCAGGAAGAGGCGGAATCTCTCGTCGAGAAATTGCAGAAACTTTTACCGCGACAGATGTTTGAGCTAAAAATACAAGCAAAGGTTGGCGGGCGCATTATCGCATCGCGCCGCATCTCCGCCATGCGCAAGGATGTGACCGGATATCTTTACGGCGGTGATATTACGCGAAAAATGAAGCTCTTGGAAAAACAGAAGAAAGGGAAGAAAAAGATGCTGGCGCGCGGGAAAGTAGATATCCCGCATGAGGTGTTTCTAAAGGTCATACGCGGTTCTTCCGAGTAGATCTCTCTCTAGTATGCCAGGAGACCGGGCGCGAAAAAGACCACCATTCCGACTATGACAATGACGGCGACGACCCCCCAGATTACCTTGAGGACCTTTTTGGTCTTGTGATGAAATAAAAAGCTCATACGTTCGCTTATACTTGCTTGGTAGTATTATACGGGTATGGCAACTTCTGGGCAACGCAGGGATCCGGCGCGGCTTTTCTTGCGGCGGTTAGGGCTTTTGGTGTTGACGGGATTGGTTTTTGTTGCGGCATCAGGCGTATGGAATGTTTATCAAAAGGAGAGGGAATCTGCCGCCTTACGCGCGCAAGTGGAGAGTGAATATGCGGAGCTCCGGGAGCGCGAAACACAGCTAAAGAAGGATATTGCACGACTTTCTACAGACCGCGGCATGGAAGAAGCTCTGCGTAAGCAGTATGCGCTCGCCGAAGAGGGAGAAGGACTCATTATTATCGTCGAGCCGCCTGCGGCCGAACCCGTCCACGCGACATCATCCGTACGGGAGTGGTTTGAGAACGTATTCAATTGGTGGTAGTAGCAGTGATGCAAGGTTTTATTATATATTTATTAGTAGTACGACAACTTACCTTCGCGACCCTAGCGGGCTGTGCCCGCCGTAGCTCGCTTCGGCGAGCGAAGGCGGGTGTAGTTTAGCGGCCCTCCTCTGCTCCTCCCTCGCCACCTACTTCGCTGAAGCTACGAAGGTCGAGGAATGATACGGAAGGACGCGGTAAAGATTCGGACGGGCAAGCCCTCCTTCGCTAAAGCTTAGGACGGGCAAGCAGAACGAGTACTTCCCAAGCCCCGACACCAACAATGGTATTATGTGCCTCTCTGCGGATATAGTTTAGTGGTAGAACGGATGCTTCCCAAGCATCGGGCGGGAGTTCGATTCTCCCTATCCGCACTACTTCGCTTGTTCACTTCGTTCACAAGCTTCGAAGTGCACGGCACACGGAAAGGCACAACAAGGGGATGGGTCACTGAGGGCGAAGTAGCCCTTCGTAGCTTTAGCGGAGTAGGACTACTTCGCTTGTTCACTTCGTTCACAAGCTTCGAAGTGCACGGCACACGGAAAGGCACAACAAGGGGATGGGTCACTGAGGGCGAAGTAGCCCTTCGTAGCTTTAGCGGAGTAGGACTACTTCGCTTGTTCACTTCGTTCACAAGCTTCGAAGTGCACGGCACACGGAAAGGCACAACAAGGGGATGGGTCACTGAGGGCGAAGTAGCCCTTCGTAGCTTTAGCGGAGTAGGACTAGCAAGGAAATTGCAACCCAGTATTCGCCGCAATGGTATCATGTGGTGTTCCTTCTGCTCGCGGTCGAAGTAGTTAGGAGCATAGATACTTCTTGAGCAAGACATTATCAATCGGAGTTTTTTCGTATGGTTCATGAACTCATGGAGGATCGGCGAACGTTCATCCGAGTCGCGACAGTTATCTTTGCGCTTGTCGCGCTTCTCCATCTCTCGCGAATACTTCTCGGCTGGGGAGTGGCCGTTTACACGTGGGAGGTGCCGTTTTGGGTAAGTTGGGTCGCAATCCTCGTTTCAGGATATCTGGCGTACGCTGGGTACAAACTTCAGAGGTAGCTAACCTCTCAAATACTTTTTGCCGTACGCGCGCATGGCGGCGACTACTTTTTGGAACGCCCGGCCTTTTCGGGTGAGCTCGTAGTGAAAGCGGACGGGCTTTTTGAAATGCTTGCGCGCGACGAACCCGTCTTTTTCGAGCCGTCGCAGGATTTTTGCGAGCGTGCGCGGGCTCGTGCCACCAAGAGAATCCTCGAGATCACGAAACCTCCGCGGACGTATGAGAAGGTCGCGCATGACGAGGAGCGAGCAGGGATCGCCGAACATATCGACGACCCGGGCGACCGGGCATTTCGGACACAGTTTTCTCCTCTGGCTTCCGGTTCTTAACATTACACCATCCTAGCACGGCTCTGTATACTTTACAAAGTAAAGTGAATCGTATAAAATCTCGGTATATTGGAGTGATTTCTTACGAACTAATTGCGCACTTATCGTATGAACAATGCATCCACCCAGATAAACCTTAAAGTAATTTTCGGCTCGACGCGGCCGGAGCGATTCAGCGAGCGTCCGGGACGGTGGATGCATGATGAGGCAAAGAAGCGGAGCGATCTCGCGGTCGAGATACTCGATTTGCGGGATTACGAGATGCCGTTTTTTAACGAGCCCGTTTCGCCGAGCTACAAGGAGAAGCCCTACGAGCATGAGGCGGTCGTGCGGTGGACGGCAAAGATTGCGGAGGCAGATGCCTTTATCGTCATTGCGCCCGAATACAACCACGGGTATCCGAGCGTTCTCAAAAACGCCCTCGATTACGCGTATCAGGAGTGGAACAATAAACCCGTCGCGTTCGTCGCATACGGCTCCGCCCTCGGCGCGCGCTCCGTAGAGCAGTTGCGCGCTGTTGCCATCGAGCTTCAGATGGCGCCGATAAGGAACGCGATACACATGCCCTTTGACGTCGTGATGGCGGCCGCAAAAGGTACGCCCGACGCGGAGATCTTCGCTCCGTATGCGGAACGCGCAGGCGGTCTCCTCGATCAGCTCATCTGGTGGGCGCGGGCACTGAAAGAAGCGCGCAGCTCGTGATATACTTAAGTAATTGTTAGTGAGCCCAAGCGAATTACAAGTGCTTGACCCACCTAAATTTTTGCAACGCAAAAATTTGGGCGGGTATAAGATTTACTAAACTCATTACCATTCTTTAAGAAAATCTAATATGACACAACCGAACGTAATCATTTACTCGACCCCCACATGCCATTTCTGCCACGCGGCGAAGGAATTTTTTGCCGCCAACGGGATTACATTCACCGATCACAACGTGGCGACGGATCTAGAAAAGCGCAAAGAGATGATAGCAAAAAGCGGGCAGATGGGTGTTCCCGTCATCACAGTAGAAGACCCTTCAAATCCTTCAGGGCAAGCCGAGCTTATTGTCGGTTTTGATGAAGCAAAATTGAAAGAGCTGCTCGCAGTGTAGTTCTCCTTTTGGTACAGTGACATACTACAGTCCCTGTAGTTCAATGGATAGAACGGCGGTTTCCTAAACTGCTGATCCAGGTTCGACTCCTGGCAGGGACATGGTAAAATCGTACGTCATGGATCCCAATGTACAGAAATTCGAAGAAATATACCGCCTCGTGAAGGAGAATAACCGCATGCTCCACAAAATGCGCCGCAACGCATTTCTTGGCGGCATTATACGGCTTCTTATATGGGCTGCGGCGCTCGGAATTCCTATCTGGCTCTTCTTCGCATATCTATTTCCCGTTCTGGAAAGCACAATGAAGACATTCGAACAAATACAGGGTGTGGGTGTCTCCGCACAGGGTCAATTTGAAGGTCTTTCGGATACCCTGCGCGATTTCAAGTCGGGACTACCGTTTACACAAGAGGGACAGTAACGGTTTATACGCAAGTTAGCATTGTTTTTTTGGACTGGTGAGGTGTAAAAGAACAAAATCTTGTGCTACTCTAATTCTATTGTTTGCTTGGGTAGCTCAGTTGGTAGAGCGCTTCGCTGAAGCCGAAGAGGTCCCCGGTTCGATCCCGGGTCCAAGCACAAAACTCAGAACCCCAATGTGTGTGTAAGCGCACGGCTGTCTTCCGTAAGCCATTTTGATGTATCTAGCTTAACCTCACGCGTTTTTCCGAGCTCACGATATTTGACGTATCCGTTCTTACATGCGTAGTCAAATACTTTTTTCGTAATCTCAACATCTTTGAGGCAATATTTGCGGACTTTTTCTATTTCTCCCGCTTTCCACCAACGCAAAGATTGAATGCCATCCGCGCTTTTCTTTTCACCCAACGTTCCCCTGGCGATCGCATCGAGTTTAATGCGGCGGCCAAGAGTTTCATACACTTCCTTCATTATGTCCAAGCTTTTAATACGCGAGAGTTCACCGGGGTAGTATTTATTGAGAAGGGGAATATCGAAGTGGTCGGAATTATATCCAACAAGTATGTCAGCTTGCTCAAGGATTTTCCACAATTGCGGAAGTTCATGCTCCAAGAAGCTCTGGTATGTATCCGTTTCCGAATCATGAATGCCGACCAAGGCAATGGTGAGATCCGCCGGATTACTCGACCCTATGTCGCTCATCCAGTTGGCAGTCTCAATATCAAATACAATTGTTCTCATAACGATTGTACGAATCGTTATCCCAATGACGAAAATAGATGCTCCGCGATCCTATCCGCAGGAAGCGTTATTTCTGCGCCGGTCGAGATATTTTTTACGGTATAGCGTCCGGATTCTCGCTCTTTTGTTCCTATGGCGATAATAAAGGGCACCTTCATTTTGTCAGCTTGACGTATTTGATCGCCTACTCGCTTGCCGGAGAAATTGACGGATACGGTAACGTCCTCTCTTCGGAGTTCCTGCGCAAGACGCATGGCGTGTGTTGAAGCATCTGCCTCAACGATGAGGAGCATAAGCTCGGTGGAAGGAGCGTATTTTGGAAGAAGGTTGTGAGTTTCAAGAAAATCGCGAGCCGTAACATCTCCCATTGCGAAGCCGACTGCGGGTATAGAGTCGACGCCGAAAAGCGAGAGCAGATTATCATAACGTCCACCGCCGAACATCGCGCGACGGTTTGCCGGGTCGGTATCGAACACTTCGAAAACCATACCGGTATAGTAGTCGAAGCCGCGTGTTATCTTCGTATCCACGACCATATTGCCGACGCCCAAGAGCTCAAGTTGTCCACGCAATTCTTCCAGATAGGCGGTTGACGTCGTTCGCGCAAGTTCCTTAACGAGTTTTGTCGCTTGCGCGCTACTGCCGAGCTTCTCTGAAAGTTGTTTCTCAAAGTCTTTAATTTTGTCGCGTCGGTCGAGGAGGCGCGTAATATCGGGATACATTGCTTTCTCGATGCCGACAACACCATACATAGCGTCAAGAATGCGGCGGTCGGAAACATGTATTTCGAAATTGCGCTCATCGGCACCGAGAGAACGCATAACACCATGCGCTATCGCGATTATTTCTGCATCTGCCGCGGCTCCCTCGGCACCCACTATATCGGCGTTTAATTGCCAGTGCTCACGCAATCTTCCGCGTTGCGGGCGTTCGTATCGAAAGCAGTTCGCAATAGTATACCAGCGAGCAGGAAAAGGGATCTCACGATAACGTGCCGCTATCATTCGCGCAAAAGACGGGGTCACTTCCGGACGCAACGTTACCTCGCGCTCGCCGCGATCGGTGAAGGTGTAGGTTTGTTCGTTAACTATTTCTTCGGATGTTTTCCCTCTGTAGAGTTCTGCCGATTCGAGAATTGACGAGCTATACTCCTCATAGCCAAAAAGCTCGCATATTTGCTCCATGTGCTCGAAAATGTAGCGTTGAATAAATTGATCTTCGGGGTAGAAGTCTCGCACACCCCTGTAACTCTTAGTCGATAGCTTATTGTCCTGTTTTGCCATTTTGCGATTCTAGCATCCCTTTATATGTTGCGGAAGTTTTTTAGGCATGTCATCTCGCATTTCTTGGGGTATACTCGCGAAGCCATATGAGAAATCGTGTTATTAATGGTCGTTTTATTGTGCGTCAGTCGCGGCCGAGTATGGGGCGAGGACTGTTTGCGGCAATACCCATTCGAAAGGGCGATTTTCTTCTGGAATATACCGGCAGACGCATCCCAACTTCGTACGCAGACACGTTGAAGACCCGATATCTTTTTGAGTTGGATGAAGAGTGGACGATAGATGGCTCAAGGCGTACAAACATTGCGCGCTATGTAAATCATTCGTGCGCACCAAATTGCGAGGTTCAATTGCGTGATGGGAAGATACTCATCTTTGCGACGCGTAACATTCGACAAGGAGAAGAATTTACTTTTGATTATGGTGATGAGTATTTTGAGGAGTTCATTCGTCCCTCAGGTTGTAAATGCTCGTTTTGTAGTAGGAGTCGTGATATAGTTCCCGCATAAAAGTTCAGGGTATAAACAAAGTATGAACAAGGGAATGCAGATTTTTTGGATCGGAATTCTGTTTCTGATTGTCGCTGGAGTGGGTGTTTCATTTTTTGCAAAGCCGGTCTCAGGACAGCTTGATGATTTTGCGCAGTGTCTCACTGATAAAGAAGCGGTGTTTTATGGTGCATTTTGGTGCCCGCATTGCCAGGCACAAAAGCGGATGTTCGGCAACTCGGTGAAACTTTTGCCGTATGTAGAGTGTTCGACGCCGGATGGGCAGAGTCAACTCCAAATTTGCGTAGACAAGAAAATTCAACAATATCCCACGTGGGAATTTGCCGACGAGAGCCGTCTGACTGGTGAGGTGCCGTTACTACAGTTGGCGGAAAAGACAGGATGCGTATTGCCGCAAGAGTAATACCCAGTCGCCAGCTAATAGAGTACCGATATGTTTCCGACTGAAGCATTAAATCTTTGGCTGGCAGTCGTGACCGTTGCTCTCCAGGGAGCTACCGTCGGACTTTTTGTTTTATATTTCCTACGTACGCGGCCAGTACTTTCCGGAATTGTTGGTATTCTAAGAACGTGGGGATTTCGTGTCGCGCTAACCGTTTCTATCGCGGCTTCTGCACTGACACTCTTCTATTCGGAGGTTATCGGTTTCCCACCGTGTCCCTTGTGTTGGTGGCAGAGAGTGTTTCTTTACCCACAGGTAGTTATTTTTGCGCTAGCACTATTTAGAGGCCAGAAATCAATTGCCGAGTATTCCATAATTCTTTCTCTCATTGGCTTTGGTATCGCTATTTATCATCACGCCCTCCAAACACTTCCCGCGGGTTCCTTGCCATGCCCGGCTGAAGGGGTAGTAAGTTGTGCACAGCGTTTCGTTTTTGAGTTCGGCTACATCACGCTCCCTCTCATGGCCGCGACTGTTTTTGCGTTTCTTATTGCACTGATGCTTTTCGTCCGCGAACAGGATAGATGATATGTTCTTAGAGCAGGATAGATGATATGTTCTTAGAACAGTATAGATAATATGTTCTTAATCCGCGAATGGGATACGTTATATACATAGTTATATAGTTACATAAAAAAACCCCGCTTGTTTATAAATCCCGGTCGGGACAAATAAACAAGTGAGAAATCAAACAGAGAGATGGTAGAGAGAAGAGATAGAGAAGAGAATATAGAAACTGTACGCATTACTATCGAGTTGCAAGGCCGAAGTGTTGTCTAAGCGGCTTATCATACTCGATTACGTCAGCAATAATGTAGAGAATGTTGCGGCCGATACGGAGGTCCGTCTTGATAAGTGTAATTATTTCTTCACAGTCATATGGGTGTACCCAGACACTTTTTTGTAATTGGAGGAACCCCAGTTGTTGCAGTAGGCGTCTTACCTTAGTGCGCACTCCACTTTGATTTTCACGTATATCGAAAATGACGATTCTCCATCTATCGTCCCAAACTCTGGGTCTTTCTATCCGGAGTGCGCCAATCTTCAAGTGTTGCATACGTTCCCGACCGCGTCGGGTGAGTCGCGGATAGCTCTTCCCACCTATTTTCTGGAATTCTATGAATCCTTTTCGTTTCAATCGAGAGATTGTTTCGCGAACACGTTGTTCCGGTTTAGAAGTTGTCTCCTGCGTCGCCCTGCGCATGACGAGTGCGGCGCTCCGCCTCACTAGAACGATGGTCAACATGTCTCCTATTGTTGCCAGTGTTTCGAGGACGGAATGTTCGACCGATCCACGACGCGCGCGGCGCCCCTTTTTTCTCTCGAGTTGTCCCATACTAATCATAGTACCACTTGTTTATTTGTCCCGACCGGGATTTATAAACAAGGGGGGTTGTGTGCTGGGTATACAGAGACTTGTTAGATATTAATAAAACAGTGTTAGATATTAATAAAACAGTGTTAGATATTAATAAAACAGCGCACGTGAATGTTAGTAAAGTGGAACCGGTAAATATTAATAAAACAGGCCACCCGTCCTGTCCTCGAAGCTTGCCTGTGCGATGCACCTGCAGGCAGAGCCTCGGGGAAATCTCCCGCTTTCCAATAAAAACGATAGAATGCTACGTATTTTTCATTAAGCGTACTATGTCTTCCACCGTCCCTCCGACCTTCTTGCCGGGGTTGAAGATATTAAGAGGGTCGAAGATGTTCTTAATCTCGGCGAAGATATCGATCATGCGCGGTGAAAACATGAGACGAAGGTACGGCGTGCGGATTATACCGTCATTGTGTTCTCCTGTAATAGAACCATTGTACTTCGTAACGAGTTCGTACACTTTTGGCGTGAGCTCTAGGATGATCTTGTGATGCTCTGTTCGTTTCAGATCCACAAGGGGAATAATGTGAAAATTACCGTCGCCTATGTGTCCCGCAATTGTGTACGAGATATCGTACTGAGAGAGAAGCGAATTCAATTCGGGCAGAAAGCGCGGATAGTCGTCCGGATGCACCACGATATCATCAATGAAAGGCGCCGCGGCGAGATCATGAATATGTTTTCGAAGTAAAGAAAAACTTTCTCGCCGTATTTTCCAGTATTTTTCTTCCATCATTCCGAACGCCAGTCGAGATTTGACCGGAAGGTCTTTGACAGCGAGTCGCGCTTCGCGCGCTTTGTCACGCGCGGTAAAATCAGAATCCTCTGCAAATTCCGCGAGCAATACGAGCTTCGGGACGCCTCCTGTTACCATGAGCCATACTTCAGGCAAAAAGGCGAACGCAAGGCGAATGGCATCACGCCACCCCATCTGTTGCAAAAAATCACCCGCGAATTGAGCGGCAAGCTTAAACGTGTGGTTGTCGTAGGATTCAAATGATTCAGGGTAAAACGCGCGTACACGTCGCACGACTTCCGGCAGTGCAATCAGGTCTGAGAGGAAGATGACAAGCATCGCTTTATGAGCTTCTGGTTTTTTCAGCGCCATGCGTGCGCGCGTTATTAGAGAGAGCGTTCCCTGCGAACCAACGATGAGTTGAGTCAAGTCAAATATGCGGTTTTTTTTGTCCCACACATTCCAGAGCGCGTAGCCAGCGGAATTTTTTGAGACAGTGGGTTTTGCCGCAGTTATCTCCGATTCATTTTCTTCAATAAGTTTGTGGATGCGTCGATATATTTCGCCCTCAAGCGTTTGTTCTTTTTTCTTCGCTTCCAATTCATCTTCGGAGAGCGGGCCAAAAGTCGATTGAGAGCCGTCGGAGAGAACGACGCCAAGCTCACGTACCCAGTCGTTCATCTTGCCGTATTGCAAAGTAAGCTCGCCGCCGCAGTTATTCGCGAGCATGCCACCTAAGGCGCACAATCCGCGCGAGGCAGGGTAAGGGGGAATTATCCGACCATTCAATTTAAGCGTTGCTTTCTCAAGAACGCGATAGTATATACCGGATTCAGCCGCACATGTATCGTATCCGATTTCGAGGATGCGATTCATGTGTTTTGTGAAAGAGACGACAATGGAATCGGTCAGAGGGCCGCCGGACATATCGGAACCTGCGGCACGGGCAGTGAGAGAAATATTTTCTCCACGCTCTTTTGCGTCGTGCGCAAACTTCACGAGCGCCGAAACGTCATCTGCATCATTAGGGAAGGCAACGATTCTCGGCATTCTCTCGAATATACTTGCGTCGCGACTACATTTTTTCAACGTTTCCGCATCGTCGGCAACACCGCCCTTTACAATACGTGCGACATCGTCTCGAAGACTCATGCGTGAATTATATCCTAAAAATACATGAGGCCGTCCGTGGGACGGCCTCATCTTTTGTTGGTTGTCATAAGAGCCCCATACTGTCGAGAGACTCTTCGCACTCTACGAGCATGTTTAGCGCGCTCGTCCGCCGTCTGCCATTGCTGGCGACGACGCGCAAGACGCTCTTCCGCACCTGTTCGATGTTCGCGTCAGTTGTCCCAACGACAAGGAACGCTGTCCACCGATTGACGGCGGCGAGGACGGCACCGCCATCCACGCCCCATGCCTCGACGAGCGCCGCCTCGTACTCATTGAGGGGCGGCATCTGGCCGAATAGGCTTCGGCTCTCTAGAGCCGACAGAAAGCTTCCCATGGCACTTTCCTCCATGATGTAGACACGCGCCAATCGCGGTCTATCCTCTTTGTCTATATCACTCTTTTCGGAACTCGGCAATTAATCGAGGCATACACGTTTACATTCGGTTAATTTTTCCTGCAGTAAAGCCGTTTTCTAAAGGACACATTAAAGGACAACAATGTCCTTTAGATGGTATTACTCACTTAGAATCTCGTACTTGTGCGGAAAATGGCCATCACATCATATATAAGGAGTGTCAAGTTTTTTGGTAGCTACGTACTGTTTGTCATAGTATTGGTCCTCATCAGAGCATGCGGTCGCAAACACCGATACAAAGAAGATACGTCGAATCCAATCGGTAGAACGATTTTCTAGAAACAGATCAAAGGAGTGTCTTGTCTCTAACGCAGGTTGACACAGCGTGAGATGCGCATATTCTGTAGTGCGGAAACGACTTATTAAATAGGTTCAAAAAACGTATGACGTTGTTACGAGCAACTCATGCGGGAAGCATTCTCTTAATAATACTTCTCGCACTGGGTGTGGCCTTCTGGGGAAACCAGCGTCAAGTTCAAGCTTTGGGCCTGCCATTTGATGGACCTGCCAGTGGCAGTCAGATTCTTTGTTATCTCAATGGTCTCGAAGAAATAAACGGCTTTGCTGTAACTCATCCTCCAATTCCGATTTTTGATAACGTGGGATTGTGCAGTGGCCCCGCTGTAACCCAGTGCTCCAACGGTGTAGACGATGATGGCGATGGGTTAATTGATCTCGCAGACCAAGGGTGCTCCAGCCCTACTGATGATGACGAATCGAATCCTCCTCCAGTTTCTGCGCCCGCATGCTCCAACGGTACAGATGACGACGGAGACGGATTTGTTGATTCTAATGATCCGAATTGCCACACTGACGGCGATCCGAACAATTTCTCATCATATAATCCAAATGGCGTAAGCGAGACGGGAGCGCTTCCGACATGTTGGAACGGTGTGGATGATGATGGAGACGGCAAAACCGATTTCCCGCTTGACCAGGGGTGTTCGAGCGCAACAGATACCAACGAAACCGACCCGCCTCCCTCCGGCGGCGGCGATGTCGCCCCGCAGTGCTCAAACGGTACGGATGATGACGGGGACGGTCTTATCGATACGAATGATCCCAGCTGTCACACAGATTTTAATGCAGTAAATCCAAATTCATATAATCCGGCTCACAATAACGAGGGCGCAACTGCGCCATCTAAGTGTTCAGACGGCGTGGACAACGATTCAGACGGTAAAACTGATTTCCCAAACGATTCAGGATGTTCCGATTCTGATGACAACGATGAAACAGATCCGCCAAGCGGCGGATCCCCGGTCGCCCCACCACCAGGAGGAGGCGGAGGCAGAGGCGGAAGCGGAGGAGGCGGCGGAGGCGGGAGTGCCATTGCCACGCAAATCGTTTCTCCCGCCGTCCTCGGCACTTCGACTGCGCCTGCCGTAGCTATAGGCGAATCATGCGACCAGTATCTAACAGCGTTCATCCGTTTCGGCCTACCTGCCGCGACGAGCACGGCGCAGGCAGGTCGCGCCAACGACCCAGAACAAGTGAAGCGGCTCCAATATGTGCTACGGGAATTTGAAGGTGTATCAAGCGTAGATATAAACGGAATATACGATGGTGCGACGCTTGCGGCGGTGCATATATTCCAGGCCAAATACGCATCAGAAATCCTGACACCGTGGGGGATACGTAAGTCGACCGGATACGTCTATCTCACAACGCGGAAGAAGGTGAATGAAATTTACTGCCGTGGCACGAATCAATTCCCGCTTACTCCTGCAGAAGAACAAGTAATTGAACGTGCGCGTATATCGGGAGAAGCGCCAAGTGTCGAAACTCCTATCCCAATAGTTACGCCCTCAAATGAGGCCCCGAGTGTGGAGAGTGCAGAACAAGCCACAGTCGCAACCAGTACGTTGCGCAGTGAAGGGAGGAAGAGCGTTTGGGAACGCGTTCTTGAAATGTTCAAGAAAATACCGGGCAGGTAAACCAATGCCTTCCGACTCTACAGGGCGTCTGCCTGTGCGTGGCCACACGCAGACAGATTATTGGTTTCGAGCTCCTCGCTCCAAATACGAAAGCTTGCTTTAGTATTTCTCTCGCCCTACGTCGCTCGTAAATATTGCGCATGATGAATAAGTTCAGAAACATTTGAGACTCCCTAAAACAGGGAGTTCATGCGGCAATTCAACATGAACCCCGAAGGTGACACCTTCAGGGTTCACAGCATGCCACCACCTCCCGAGGTTTAACCTCGGGAGGTCAAACCTCGGGTATTCAGTGGTTGGCATGCTCGTGCGCGTGGACATATCGACCTACGAGGTCGATATAGGTCGCTACGAGGCCGATAGGTCGAAGCTCGGAGGTTGATGGGGTTGATAGAGTCGAAAAGCCGCCAAAGTGTCACCGAGGTACCATCTCGTACACATGATTGACAATGCGGAGTTGTTATATAAGATTCCTGCCGGAAACCCGAGACAAATAATAACTGTGTCCACAGAAAAAGCGTTTGTTCATTCAAACCACGCACTCCACTTCACGTATCCCTTGGATTGGGACTGCAAAGTGGGCCCGAAGCTGGCAGCTTTACGCTGGTTTCCCCAAGTTTTGGGCCCGCTTTGCAGTCTCTATACATTCGACCATCCACTAATCATACCTTAAGAAAGCGTTTTAGATCGAGATATCCACTGCATTATCCACAGCGAATCCACAATTTGAGGGATAACGAATTTCAATATCCTCCGCTAAAGGACAGACGAGGAGTGTGTGTTCTGGTGTGAACACGAGCGTGTGCTTATAACGAACATCACAGAGACATGTAAAGGTCAATAGTGATTTGACAATCAATCACTTGTATATCACAGATGTTTTTTATGATGATAAGCCATTGACAGTGGACGATAAGGCGGAATATAGTCTATGAGACATTGCAAGTGAGCGCGATGTCGGGGAAACCAGCGGCACAATGGCCGCTTACAATCATTCATTAGAAGAGACGAGGAGAGAGATAAACGAAGTACCTTCGAGGCACTTCGTTTTTTTTGTTGCTCATTTTGTTCCTCGGCACGCGTGAAGTTTACGGTGCGGTCCGCTCGCATCGAGCGGGTCGCACCGTGGACTGCACCTTCCGAGCCCACTTTAAGGGCACGGGGTTGGGTATGTTCACGTAATGGTCGATGCCTGTTTTCGCGCCGTCCTTAAGGAGGCACGAGAGCAGATTACGAAAACTAACAAATAAATAATTATGACAAAATCAATCACATTGAATTACACGATCGCCGCTTTGGTGGCTTTCGGGATGGTTCTTGCGACGGCGACTCCTGCATTCGCGGCGGTCAACTCGACGCGCATCACGATCAACGTCACAAACCGTGGCACGATTGACAACGTTACGCAGGCCGACTCGCACACAGGTGCGAACATTGCCCTTGGTAGCGTTGGTGGCTCGGGCGGCACCGGCGGTAACGTCACGAACAGCGGAGGCGGTAACGAAAACAACGGCGGCGCAACGGGCGGCAACGGCGGCAGTGGCGGCAGTGGCGGCGCGGGCGGACTCGTACAAACGGGTAACGCTTCGGCCGACGCTGGTTCTGAGAACTCTCTCAACGGCACCGATGTGGAAGTCGAATTGGGCTGTGACTGTGGCGACATCAATAGCGTTACTGTCGAGCTCGACGTTGACAACGATGACGAATATAACAACATCGACAACTTGACGCAGGCACGTGGCCGCACAGGCGAAAACCGCGCTGAAGGCAGCACGGGCGGCAACGGTGGTGTTGGCGGCGTTGTGGACAGCGGCTCCGGCGACGAGAACAACGGTGGAGCGAAAGCTGGCACTGGTGGCGCAGGTGGCTCAGGTGGCCTTGGCGGTACGGTCTTGACTGGAAATGCATCAAGCACTTCCGCCGCGATCAACTTGCTGAACACGACTATCCTTCGCGTTCGCATTTAGTCCGACACACGCACGCGTGTGACGGATGTGTTCTAAGGAAAACTTGGAACACGGAAGGCAGGGATTGTTTTCTAGAGACCAATCCCTCCTTCTCACGAGGTCTTGCGGAAATGGATTCGACCCGTTCGACGAGCTCAGGGTAAACGAGCTCACCACAAGCGAGACTTCGGAGAGGGGAAAATTTAATAGTCTTATCCAACTAATTTGAGGAAATGGAAATTATGTCCAAAACACTACATTCCTCGATGCCGGCGCTCGCGTTCGCCGTTACTCTTTTCGCGGCCATGTTCTTTGCGACGACGGCGTTTGCCGATAGCGTATCGGTTAATTTCGAAAATCCACCGTATTTGCTCGGTACTGTTAACGGGCAAGACGGGTGGAGCATGACGGGCCCGTACGACGTTGCAGTGAATAGTAGCTTAGGTACGGCGGGTTTCGGCGCGCAATCGCTTCGCATTTCGAATGCCGTGACGAGCGGCTCATTCGGCGACTGGGCGTTTGCGAAGCCCCTCACGAATGCGGCGGGCGAGTCGGGCGTAGGTGCAGAAAATCGCTATGAAGCGCAGTTCGACATTGCTTCGGCTGTGCCGGGTTCCGAGCAAACGGACCTTCAGGTATCAGTATCGCCTGACGACGGCAACGGATCGCGCATGAGCTATTTGCGCTTTGAAGATGATGCTGACGGCATGCACGTCATTTTCTTTGACGTAACTAATCCCGGTCCGCTTCCGACGGTGTCTTCGTTCAATGGTACCGACATTGCAACACTTAATCGGAGTGTGCCGCATACCATCAAATTCGTCATGGACTTCGTGGATGGGCCAGGTAACGACGTGGTGGAGATATGGATAGATGGCGTCTTGGTCCACACAGGGACGAGCTGGGAGGATTATTACCGCTTTGACCCCGAGCAGACAGGCAACGGCAACGTGCTGTTCGCCATTGATACGCTCATCTTCCAGGCGCGCTCAGGCGCAGGGACGGCACCGGGCACTTTGGGCAACGGATTCTTGTTCGATAACGTGGAGCTCTCTTCTTCGACTCCTCCTCCGCCTCCGCCTCCTCCGGCGCGGAATGTAAACTCGACGCGCATCTCGATTAACGTCATGAACCGTGGCTCGATAGATAACACTACGCAGGCCGACTCTCACACGGGGGCGAACACTGCCCTTGGTAGCGTTGGTGGCTTAGGTGGCTCTGGCGGTAACGTCACGAGCGGCGTGGGCGGCAACGAGAACAACGGCGGCGCTTCGGCAGGCGACGGCGGCGACGGCGGTGCGGGTGGCGCAAGCGGATTCGTCGGGACGGGCAACGCTTCGGCGGACGCTGTTTCTGAGAATGATCTCAATGGCACTGATGCGGAGGTTGACGTGGGCTGTGGATGCGGCGACATCAACGGCCTCACTGTCGAGCTTGATGTTGACAACGATGCTAGGGGTAACGTAATCGGCAACCTCACACAGGCACGTGGTCGCACAGGCGACAACCACGCTCTCGGTAGCACGGGCGGCAACGGTGGCAACGGCGGCGTTGTGGACAGCGGCTCCGGCAACGAGAACAACGGTGGAGCTTCGGCTGGCACCGGCGGCACCGGCGGCACATCAGATGACGGCGGCACTGTCGTGACCGGAAATGCGAACAGCACATCAGGCTCGTTCAACCTGCTGAACACGACTTTCCTTCGCGTTCGTTTGTAACCTTTAACAGTAAGTAGTGGATTTGAGTTCTTTTCACAACGAGGGTCGGGACGTAGAGCAAGGGTCCGCGTCCCGCCCTCGGGAGAGTCATTCTTAGGGAAGGAAGTTTCTCCCGAAGGAGAAGGAAAAATTAGAAATCTAACTAAAAACACAATGACAAAAATAGACACAGGAACAACGATTCTCTTCGCGGCGGGCGGGCTACTGCTTGCGAGCATGTTCTTCCTCATTCCATTCAGCGCTCATGCATCAGAGGAAAACGCGCGGCTCGGCGGTGGCAATGCGCTTTCGCGGGCAATGAATGGTCAGTCGCAAGGAATATTGAATTCGAACTTGGCGAGCGATTTGCTATCTCACCTAACACTCGCAAGCGCGCGAGGGGGCAAGCCAGAGGAAACACCTCCGGAAAATGCGAACTCAAACTCTGGCGGTAATTCCTCAACTGATCAGCATGACGGCGCTTCAGGTCAGGATGGCGGAGCGGGAGCGGCCGCGGGGAATGGCACCAATAACGGCGGAGCGACCGCAGGCAACGGGGGAGACGGGGGAGACGGAGGCAACTCCTCTCCGGGAGGATTGGTCAGAGCGGGGAATGTCGTATCAAATGCAACCGCCCTCAATATGAGCAACGTCAACATTGTGCGTATCAGTCTCCGGTAGATCGTAGAGTAAGAAAATCAGCAATGAAAAAAACAACCTCGATGACAGGAACAGTTCTGGTGGCACTTATCTTTCTTGCGGTATCGGTATTCGCTTTCAGCACGTACGCGGATGTCCGGGACCCTTCAGCGCGCGACAGGGGCTCGGGGCGTACGATTGAACCAACTCCTACACCGAGTCCTGTTCCTTCTCCCGCGCCTACGCCGATTCCTATACCCACGCAACCATCTGGCGGCATCACGAGCTCGACCTCCGGCAGTGTCAACACCGGCGGCAACACTGGCGGTAATGTCACCACCGGGGATGAGAGCGTAGAGGTGTTTGAGGTAAACATTGGGCCGACGAATCCTCCGCCTCCGCCTCCTGCACCGGCTCCCGCGCCGACCCCAACCCCACCAGCTCCTGCGCCAGAGTGCGACGGCCGCACGAGAGATGGGTGTGACACAGGACGTACGCGTTGATTATGAACGTTGCGGTACAGGGGACGAGACACATGAGAAACGTTCGTTTTGTAAAACTTGCTGTTGTTGGAGTGTTGCTCATACAATTTTTCTTCGCGGCTCCGGCGTTTGCAGCGACGTTCACCGTCACCAAAGCTACGGACACCAACGACGGTGTTTGTGACGCGGACTGCTCTTTGCGGGAAGCGATAGGCGTCGCTAATGCACTTCCCGGCGCCGACATCGTCACTCTGCCCGCTGGTACGTACACGCTTAGTATCGGCGGAACAGGTGAGGACGCAAACGCTACTGGTGATATGGATATTACGGGCGATTTGACCGTGGACGGCGCGGGGAACGCAACGACCATCATTGATGGCGGAGCCATTGATAGGGTGCTCACGGTCATTCTCGGGGCGATCGTTTTCATCGATTCGGTCACTATCCAAAATGGCAATCCCGAAGCGGGTGCAGGCGCTGGCGGCATTCTGAATGCAGGAACCCTAACACTGACCAATAGCACCGTTACCGACAACACGGGCGAAAATTTTGGCGGTGGCATCTCGAATAGCGGTACCCTGTCACTGATTGACACGACCGTCAGCGACAATATCCTGCTCGGTTTCAACACGAGTGGAGGCGGCGGAGGTATTTTCAGCACGGGCACGCTCTCCTTGACGCGTAGCACCGTGAGCGGTAACAGCACGATAGGGCGCGGCGGCGGCATCTATGGCGCCGACCCGACGATAGTCATCACCAATAGCACCATCAGCGGGAATACCGCGCTTAACGGCGGCGGTATCTTCAACAGGTTTGGTACCATAAGTATCACGCACGCGACGATTGCCGGCAATACCGCGACTGACAATGGCGGCGGCATCTGGAACTTCGGTGGCACCATTACCTTGACCAATTCCATCGTCAGCGGAAATACGGCAGTTACTCCCTCCGACGATTGTGCGGGAAGCATCACTTCCCTCGGGCATAATCTCGCGAGCGACGCTTCGTGCGCCTTCGCGGGCGCAGGGGATCTCAATAGCACGGATCCATTGCTTGGTCCGCTCCAGAACAATGACGGCGAGACGGAGACACACGCGCTCCTTGCTGGAAGCCCAGCCATCGATGCCGTACCGCTCGCGTTCTGCACTCTTCCTACCGACCAACGAGGTGTGGCGCGGCCGCAGGGTACGGGATGCGATATGGGCGCGTTTGAAGTGGAGGTTTGTCCGCTCCCACTCACAGGGAGCATACGGGTGACCATTTGCAACAGGGGATCCATCACCAACTCCACTACAGTCAACTCTTCGACAGGCGGGAATGTCGGAGGAGGGAGTGTCGGCGGACGTGGAGGGCGTGGGGGAAGTGTTGATTCCACCCTCGGTAGCGAAAACAACGGCGGTACTTCAGCTGGCTCTGGCGGTGCAGGAGGTGCCGGAAATACAGGCGGCAGAGTGCTTACTGGAAGCGCATCTTCAATCGCGAACACCGTCAACCTATTGAATACCATACGACTTCGCGTCGTGTGGTAGTTGTGGGCAAGCAAAAGAGGGCTCTGCGATGTTGCGTAGAGCACGCCGGCCATCCCTTTCCCTTGAGGCCTTGACCTACCTCCTGGAAAAAGGTAGAACCTGAGGGCTGAATCAGGGATTCGACTCTCGCCCCTCGACAAGCTCGGGGCAAGCAAGAATCATCCCTCCTTCTCATGAGGTCTGTTGGGAAACGAGACCTCACAGAGGGAAACATGAAGGCACCAATGTCAATCTCGGGTAATCGTTTTTTGGCTGTATTCCTTGCAGTCGCTCTTGTATATGGCTCTATTGCACCATCAATTTCCATAGCGGACATCATTGACGACCGATTAGAACAACGTAGTTGCGAGAGCGCAGGAGGGGTGTGGAATGGTAGCACGTGCGAAGATCCAGAGCCGGTAGACCTCTGCACGAATGTCGAGGGTATGCAAGAGAGCGAGCCCTGCGCCGATATAGAGTGCGAGGCCGATGGGGGGACGTGGGACGGCACCTCATGCAATATGCCCCCCACTCCCAATGAGCAATGCGTTATCGATGGCGGCACGTGGAAGTGGAGCAATGGCTCGTGTGAATTTCCCCCGACCGCCGAAGAAGAGGGCGGCACACCAGAGGCCGAGCTAACGGACCTCTGTCCCAACATCGAAGGCGTTCAGGAAACCGTTCCGGAAGGATACCACGCGGATGAGAACGGAGACTGCATCGAGGACGAGCCGGCGGATGTCATCGTCTTGAGCGATGCGAACGACCCCAATGCCTCTTCCACCTCCTCAACGGATTCGGCAGAGCTCGATCCAGAGGAGAGTGATACAGACAACACAGATTTCGAGAATATCGGTGAAGCAACGCCGGATGATCCGAACGATACGCGACTCGTACTCGATGCGAGTGCTACCACCACAGAAGCGCTCGCGCTCGACCCGCAATTCATCGTCGCGGCTGACGAAGATAATCAGGGAGGATTACAAGGCAGTTGGATATCTACCGGCGACGCGAGGACGACGGCGGTCGCGAAGAACGTGCTCAACATCACTCGTTCCAACGTCGACGGGCCGGGAGTGACCAATAGCTCGAAGATAACGGCTTCGGCGGAGAATTTCGCCGACCTCACGACCCATGTCGACACAAAAGCGTTTACCGGTGAGAACACAGGGCTCGGGGGAGAAGGAGGGACGGCTACCATCGTCACCGGAAAGGCCGTCTCGACTGCGGAAGTCTTGAACGTCGTCAACACCAACCTCTTCAATTCCGAAGGGCTCGTACTCTTCTTGAACCCGATGCAGGGCGACGGTTTCGACCTGCGCGATTTCGACCTCTCCTACTTTTTCGAGGGCGGCCCCGGGGCGAGCCCGACCGACCAGTATGGCTGTACCATTCTCACGTGTCTCAATAGCTCCGACTTGAGCATTCTGAACTCGAACGAAGCGGAAGTGAAAAATACGGTGGAGGTACGGGCAGAAACCGGCACGAACACGGCGACATCAACGCTCTCCGGCGACGCCATTATCGAAACGGGCGACGCCTATGCGGCCGCAAACGTGCTGAACATGGTGAACACCAACTTCGTCAACTCGACCTACCTCGTGCTTTCTATGAACAACTTCGGGGACTTGAACGATGACATCGTCCTCCCTGGAGCGAGCTTCTTCGAGCAGCTGCTTGCGAGCGGAAACTCGCTTCCGGAGATGAACTCAAGCTCGTACGTGGTCGACAACGACAACGACGAGAACTTCTTCGGTACGACGACCGCGAACGCGATAACGGGTGAAAACGTGGCGACGACGACTCTTTCGGCAGACCCGGCCGAAGACAACGAAGGTCACGGCGAAATACGGACGGGAAATGCCTACACCTCGACGAATAGTTACACGGCCGCGAATCAGACGCGTGTCGGTGGCTCGTCTGTCCTCCTTACCTTCCGCGTGTGGGGGGAGTGGAGCGGTTCTATCAAGGGACTTCCGGAAGGCATGACGTGGCGGGCGACGCGCGCGGATGACAACACGAGCTGGTTCATCGAGATACTTTCGGGAGGCAGTTCTTCGGGCGAGAGCATCGGTCAGTACAACTCATCCGACTTCCTCGCGTCTTCGACCAACAAGGCACTAGTGCACACCGACATCAACGCCTGGGCCATCACGGGACAGAACCTCGTAGAGACTGAGGACGGCGTCGGCTCGATTGCGACGGGAGACGCATACGCCGCGGCCAACGTCATCAACATGGTGAATACCAACATCGTGAACCGCAACTGGATATTCGGTTCGTTCAACATCTTCGGAGACTGGAGCGGCGACATCGCCTTTGGCGGCCAAAGTCCCGATCTCAAAGTTGAGGTGGCGGTGGATGCGCCGAACCCGACGGTGAACAACTCCGATGTTACATACACCTTTACTGTCACGAACCACGAGGACGTACACGCGGACGGAGCCACGCTTGGCATCACTTATGACAGGAGACTGCTCGAGTATCGTAGCGGCACAAGTGGGGGCGCGGAGACGGCGACCGGTCGCAGTTGGAACCTCGGGCCGCTTCCCGCGGGGCAGTCCAAGGTCATTACGGCGACGATGCGCGTCCTTGTGCGCAACGTCCCCACGGACATTTCAGTCGTCGTTCCGCTTACCGCGACCGCGTTCGTGGCTAGCCCGCAGAGAGACAAGAACGACGCGGACAACAAGAATATGGTGAGCATCGAGATCGTATCATCCTCCGACGGCATTACGGATCCTGGCGGAGGGGGGTCGGATACCGGAGAGACCGGCGACACCGGAGGAGACACGGGTACTGAAGGCGACACTGGTTCTGGCGGAGATGAAAGTGATACGGGGAACCCCAATGACGACTCAGGTGATCAGAATTCCGGTGGCGAAGACGAGAGCTCTCCGCCGTCAGACGGCGGCTCTACAAACCCTCCCCCATCGAGTGGAGGCGGGGGCGGAGGAGGAGGTGGTGGAGGAGGCGGCGGAGGCGGCGGCGGAGGCGGCGGTAGTGCTATTGCAGGTAATAGCGTTCCCAGTACCGGTAGCAACAATTCTTCCAATCAGAGTAATAACACCGGACAGGTCGGAGATTTAACAGTGAGGAATCTCGTCGGGACAGTCATTGGTTCAGGATCATCTGCAATAGACCCAAGAACAAACGGCGGTATAGACCCAATAGTTATCGTCAAAAAGACCGCGTATTTTGCGACTCCCGCAACCACAACGGTGGATTATAAAGTGGTGGTTACGAATGAAAAGAATGCTCAATCTGCATACTACACGATACTAACCGACACGCTGTATGATCCGAAGGGCAAGGTCGTATACGAGCGCTCATGGCCGCTCTCTACCCTTGTGCCGGGAGACGAGGTGACCTTAACGTATTCAGCAGAATTTCCGACTAACACTGTGCCGGGTGTGTATCGCAACGTGGCGCGCGTGACGGGTCAGCGGAACGAAACAACGGTTAAGGATCAGATAATAAAGATGCCCGCCTCCGAAGGATGGAGCGAGGTAAAATTCGAGGAGGTCAAAAAAGAGGTTCCCAAAGTCCTAGGAGTAGCAACGTCAACTCCTGCGGTATGTGTCCCGCTCCTTTCGACCGACATGAGTATGAGTTTGCGGAATAATCCCGATGAAGTGAAAACACTCCAGCAATTCCTGAATTCAGATCCGGACACGCAGGTCGCCCTATCTGGGCCGGGCTCTCCGGGCAACGAGACAGGGTATTTTGGCCTTCTAACAGACAAGGCCGTGAGAGCGTTCCAAAGCAAGTATGCCAGCGAGGTACTGTACCCGTTGGGAATCCAGAATCCGACGGGAGGAGTGTATTCGTCCACGAGAGCCAAGATAAACGAATTGGCCTGCGGTCTCTCCGGTGGGAACCAGGAGACTGTACAGACGGTTAGCGTCGAACCCATTCCTGCCATTCTCGAAGATGTGCAGGAGGAGACGACGAGTGTTCCCGCTGCGGAACCATCACCCCAAGAAACTACTCCGGTAACGCCGAGAAAAATCACGACGCCGGTAAAGAAGCCAATTTTTACAAGTAAGAAGGAGGAAGATTCCAATCAGCCGGCAAAAGAATTTATGAGTCTTTTCAGAGGATTGTTCGCAAAGTAGCCGTCACATTCATTTGTACAGTATGCGGAACCCCAATATCAACGTAGCGGTAATGATCCTCGCGTGCGTTATCGTGATCGTTCCCTCGTTTTCTTTCGCGCAGATAACGAGTACGACCGAGGCCTCGTCTTCAAGCGGAGGAAATACGTCAGGTAGCAGTGGTTATGTAGTGGAAGGATCTTCTTCCGCATCAGCCAATGCAACCAGTATAATAAATGCGAGAGGTGAGGGTGAAGTTGAAATAGAAGTGGAGACGGAATCAAACGGCGTTATACATAAAGAGTCGCTTAGGGAACGCATTAACGCTATGGAAGCAGTGAAAATACGTATCGCGACATCGAGCCGTGGCGCAGATGCTCGGAGTGAAATTCGCATTAATATGGGCGAAGAGAGACCTGCTGCAGGCACAAGTACGCCGCGTGTATCCGATATGTTCCGCTCGTGGGTTGACAGACTTCTGTTACCTCGTGCTACGAGAACGGATGCGTCCACTGAAGGAGAAACTGAAGAAGATGTGGAGACTTCAACAGCACTGTCGCCAACTGAAAATAACGCCAGCAAAGGAGGCCTTACAGCGCTCCTGCGCCGTTTTGTGAATACATTCCGGGTACTCTGGTAGAGGACGCAAGTTTGAGGTGTGTAGTGCATCGCGGCCTTCCCCTCCCGTATTTTTTGTGCTCTGACTGTATAGTCAAGTTGTACACACTCTTGTCCACACGCTCATCACCCTGTTTTCAACAGGGTTTTTCTTTTACTAGTAAGGTTTTGCCCGAAGTTATCAACACTCATTCTTCACCATCCTCTTCTTTTCTCGAAATATACTTATGTTGTGTAGTCGTATGCTTCATGTGTGCGACACATGGGGAAATCAGCAAAGCTTATCATGGCAATGTCGTCTTCTCCCATGTCTTCAACGTCTTCCACATCTGCAAAGCCGA
>Ga0209211_10001271_pt1 | contig 48282 bp, 56 predicted proteins | sample RifGroA2_FD_183992 | JGI IMG/M metagenome (GOLD analysis project Ga0209211, IMG submission 183992) | Groundwater microbial communities from Rifle, Colorado, USA - Groundwater A2 (SPAdes) (version 2) | ecosystem: Environmental > Aquatic > Deep subsurface > Groundwater | place: Rifle, Colorado...
GGTGCCACTCTCATTGACAAAGACGAGCGATTCATCCTGACTCTGGAAAACGCTCTCAAGAGGAATAAAAGGAATAATGCTATTGGTATCCGCAAATCCAACCGGAAGAGAAATAGACACATATTGTCCATCCGTAGATCCGCCCGATAACGCTGAACTACTATTGACTTCCGACCCTTTTAATAAAGCAACTTGTGACGCCGGACCCAACTGAGGAAGGAGATAGACAACTGCAAACAATCTGCCGTCGGTTGGCTCTGATGAAATATGAAGAGGAGTCAGTTCAAAAACCTGATCTCCCTGTGTCAGGATAGAAGGTTCGAGCGTTGAAACTGACTGAGCAATATCTTTTGAAACGAGTGCAACAACGGTAACTTGGCCAGTAGTACTGACAATAGTTGCGATTGGGTCACCGGGATTCACACTTTGGCCAACTTTGATATGAATTCTTTCGACGCGGCCCGAAAAAGGTGAAGCGGGATACATAAAGGATTCAGAAATGGTAGCAATTTGAACATTCAGACTCGCAATTTCTAAATTCATGTCAAGCGTTTTTTCCTGTAAATCAAGCTGTTTCAGAGTCATTTCGCGAGTGAGATCCGAAAGCCGCGCTGGCGCGTTATCACCGCTTTCCTGATAATCAGCACTCTTAAGAGATTGTTCGGCAGCGGCAATACCGTTGATCAATCCGATTTGTTGCTGTTTGAGTCCCAGGATAACCGATTCATCAGTGGCCGAATCGGTCAACGTAGCAGTTGAAAGACTTTTATAATAAGCAATCAAGTCTTCAAGAACTTCAAGAGATGGTTTTGATACGTCAAGTATTTCTCGTGTACGAATGCGCGAATCTCGCGTAATTTCACGCAGTCGATCCGCGTTTTCATCGCTTTTTTCTGCTATAGAACGATTATTCGCGATGATTTCTTTTTGTGTATCATAGGTATCTTTTTGGAATTGATAGCTCGTTTGGCTGATCTGACGTTGAATGCCGGGCAATACGGCACCTTGATAATTTGATGAAAGTGAAACAACCGTTTGTCCTTTTTTCACTTCTGAACCTTCCACCATATTTATCTTTTGAACAATACCGCCGGTTTGAGATCGAATCGTAATAACACCAGACTTTTCAATTTTTCCTGAAACGGTTATACGAGGAACAGAACCGATTGAATAACCTTCTACAACTTTGGGCTGCATCTCTTTTTCTTCCTCTGAAATTTCTGGACGTCGTAATTGATCTCCTACAACAATTACCGTAAGTAATACTGCAAGTAGAATGATAAATGTGGTAAATGGTCTGCGCTTTGTAAATTGTTTTGCTTGTCGTGTTCTATCTGAAAAAAACAATGTTACTCTGTTTTTAATAGAATTAAACGAATAAACGAAGCGATTTTGTTTTGATGTTAACTTTCTTCGAATTGTCATAAAGAATGTAGTGGTCCAGCTTGCTGGACTATTGAGGCAGGAAAATTGCTGAGGCAGAAGATTATCTATTGTAGTATACCCGTCTTACGCTGGTTTGCAACCCATCGGGTTGTCAAAGCAGCTTAGAGGGGTATATACCCGAGCAAATTCATTCGCGAGTGGTATATGAATATACAGTGAAGTCAATACTATAGGGCAATCTGAACGTCATAAAACGTCTGATATAATAAATTGTCAACAACTCTATGAGACAAATTATTCTGGCATCTTCATCACCAAGAAGAAAACAAATTCTTTCCAAAGTAACTGACAACTTTTTGGTCGATTCTAGCAAATACGAAGAAGTGCGCGGAACTATCACGGATCCTCATTCGCTGGTGAAAATACATGCAGAAGGGAAAGCGCGGGACGTAGCTAAAAAATATAAAGACGCGCTTATTATCGGTGCAGACAGCGTCGTGTACATAAACCATGAGATATTAGAAAAACCGTTTTCAGAACAGGAAGCAAAAGAAATGCTTGGAAAGCTCAGTGGAAAAAAACATGAAGTCATCACCGGTTTTTGTATCATCGATACGGAGTCGGGGAAATCGGTAACTGAATCAATTGCAACAAACGTCTATTTTAAGAAACTAACTGAAGAAGAAATTGACTGGTATGTTTCAACGGGTGAACCGATGGATAAAGCAGGTGCATATGCATTGCAGGAAAAAGGTGCTGTGTTTATCGAAAAAACAGAAGGAGATTTTTATGGCGCGGTCGGCCTGCCTCTTTTTCATCTCATGAAAGCGTTAAAATCATTTGACGTGACTCTCTGATTTAAACATTCTCTTTTTCATGTTTGAATAGTTTCCAATACAGCCAGTGCATGGGAAGAAGTCCTGCCTGCACGATTAAAAGAGCAATTGCCGGAGAGAGTTTATCAGCAAAGAAACCAATAATAACAGCAATAATGCCGAAAAAAATATTTCCGATAAATGAATTCAAAGAGCTCATGGTTGCACGCTGTTTTTGAGTAAATTCCTTCTGCATGAGCCCATTTTCAGCAACAGTTGCAACGCCATACGTCAGAGACGTCGACGACATTAACAGAGGCGAAATTGGAGAAGGAAACAGCACGGCAATAGTACCCGCTGCCCGATTATACAGAGACCCGATAAAAAGTATCCATGGCGCGTTGTATTTCTTTATTATTCTCCCACTATAATAAAAACTTATCGTTGCGCCGATATTAGAAAGAGACTTCGCGATGCCGATTGCCCAAACTGGCCAGACTGTTTGATAAAATGCTGACTGAAATTCATATCCCACTTCTCCGAACCCAAATCCGATCGCATTTGCGCCACCGAGAATTCTTAGTTTTCTATTTTTGACAAATAAGCTAAAAGCTTCTGCTAGGTGTTTATACACGTTTCCGCTTTCTATAATAGGTACACGTGGCTCAATTATTTTAGACGCTAAGACTAAACAAATTATTTGGGGAATTACCGATAACCATATAACAAGCGGAAAAGACCAATAGGCAATGACACCTCCAAGTACTGCCGATATTGCTAAGGCTATTTGAAACATAGCATTTATTCTTCCTAAATACTTTTCATATAAATGCTCTTGTTTCTCACTTGATAACGAATCGTGAAGGAGTGCATCGTTATTGCCGCTATAAAATGAACGGGATAACCCTTCAAACAACGCCCCTATTGCTAAAAAAATAAATGATGTTCCCAACGCATAGAACACGACGTACAAAACGGCCGAAATTGCTCCGAGTATTACTGTCTTTTTTCGTCCGATCATATCTGAAAATATGCCGGTAGGAATTTCAAAAAGTGCAGAAGAAACCATGGCGATTGAAAAAATTGCCATACCGAGAGCAAAAGAACCGCTGACTTGAGAAAAATAAATGATGGCAACGGGAGCGTAAAGTTTAAAATCAGTAAAGAAGTTAAACCACGTGAGAAGTTTAATGTTTCTATTCATCTGCCATGAGGTTTGAATACCGAACGAAGAGTTCTTCCCGATCTTGTTCAAACATTCGTAACTGCTTTTCGACATTTTTCATGGCCTCTTGGACATGCGGTTTATTTCGAAGATCGAGAACATTATTGAGTTCTGCGTATTGAGTAATAAGTTGTCGATGACGAATTTCCAATGCTTGACGAATCATTTGAAACTGAATATACGTCGAGAGCGTATGCCACTCTGCAAAATTGGTTAAATACTCAGGACGGTATTCTCCCAAGTCAATTGCCTGTTGAAGGGACATCTTTCCTGTTTTTGACGGTTTAGTTGTTCGCGACGTCTCAATCGATGGTTCATTTTCGTCCATAGTGATATTATATCAGGATCCTAATTAATCACTAAAGATTGCTCCCGTAACGCGCATAGGATATAACAGAAAAAATTCACCCCTAGCTTCTCTTGCATAGAAGGTATATAATACGTTTTAGATTAATTGTTAACGGATTACGTTTTATAAACTACTTTCGATCTTCAAAGTCAGTTTTCCAAAGCAAGCTCAATTAGCGTTTTTATATGCGAGGTGATTCACAGTGAGTACTAAATTATTTGTCGGAAGCCTTTCGTGGGACACCAAAGATGATGGATTGAAGCAATTCTTTTCTCAATTTGGTAATGTCGTATCAGCATCCGTTATAACCTATCGCGATACCGGTCGATCAAAAGGATTTGGATTTGTGGAATATGCAACAGATGAAGAAGCGAAAAAGGCATTGGAAGGAGCAAATGGTCAGGAATTAGATGGTCGAAAGATCGTCGTGAATGAAGCAAGACCGATGCAACCACGAGAAAACAACTTTCGTAGAGATGATCGCGGCGGAGATCGTCGTGATAGTCGAGGCGGAGGTAGACGAGGAGATTATTAATTGTAAAACAATTAATGAGCTTTGTCTCAAAAACCCCGGCGCAAGTCGGGGTTTTTGTTTTCAGAAACTAACATGGAGAGTATGTTAGTTGTCGTTCATAAATCTGTGCATGCCGTCACGGTTATGGCCGAAACCCATCATTATATAATCCAAATGGGCAGGTACCTGCCCTTGATGAAAAGATTACTGTTCGCCCTTTACATACTTATCAAAGAAAGCAAGTGACCGTTGCATGGCGGTAGAAAAATTTGTAGAAATATTATGATCGTCTCCCTGATAAATAAACAACTCTGATTCTTTCCCCACAGCTTCCATACGTTCTTGTAGTTTTTCAGACATACTCACGGGAACTGAAGAATCGCCCGTGGCGTGATGTAATTGAAGGGGTCCTGATATTTCTGATAAAAATGATGTCGGAGAGATAGATTGCCAAAACGGATTATCTTCTGTTACATCGCCGTATTTTTCGATCAATTCGGTCCTCCAGCGACCCCGTCTTGAAAATTGAGTAGGAGCCGGCGACGGAGTTCCACTTATTGTATTTGATCGTCGATGCCAGTTGTAAACCAAATCGGGATATGATCCGACAACACCGGCCCAAATGACCCCCGCTTTAATATCAGGATTGACCACCATAGCCCGCAGGGTAATTGATCCTCCCATGGAATGTCCCCACATGCCAATACGGTTTGGATCAACATTTTCGTATTTTTTAAGAGATGAAAAGGCATTTAAGACATCAATCGTGTAGGAGGGCGAACCATACCCACCTTCAGCATCGCCTTCTGAATTGCCGTTTCCACGGTAATCCGGCTTTAGTAACACGTACCCATTTCGTGAAAAATAATCGGTGTAAACAACGTACTTTTCTGCCGTTCGATAAACACTTGGATTAATATATCCATGGTTAAATAGTATTGCCGGCCAACCGGTATCGGGGGCTTCACCATTCGGAATAGTAAGTAATGCAAACTGTTTAAGTCCTTCAGATTGATATGAGACAATATAGCGTTGATAATTACTCTCCGGTGATAACGTTTGCTCAATGATAATATCACTCCCCGGATAATCTTGTTTACGCATGTATTCAATCTGCAGAGGATGCTCCGGAGTAAGAAATTCACCTTGATCATTCTCTTCCTCTGTTTCCACCATAATGTCAGACGTGTTACTTTTTTGAGAGAAATAAAAAAATCCTGCACTCAGAAGAGTCAGCAGAAATAACACAGAAATATAATTCGGTCTCATGACTAAAATTATTTTTACACTCTATTAAGAAGTATTGAGAAAAAGCTGAGGGTCTTTAATGCTTTGCACTCAAATTCCGTTTTCTCAAACGTAAATGCTTTGGTGTCACTTCAAGAAGTTCATCATCTCCCAAAAAAACGAGACATTCCTCAAGAGACATTTTCACAGCAGGTGCCAGTTTTATGATATCGTCACCGGAAGCTGCCCGCATATTGGTAAGTTTTTTACCCCGGCATACATTCATATGCATATCTTCTGGTCGTGAATTTTGTCCAACAATCATACCTTTGTATACTTCTTCACCAGGATCGATGAATGTCATTGCTCGGTTTTGTACTTTCTCTAAACTATACGAAAGCGCTTGTCCTGCTTCTGTTGAAACAACAACGCCATTGCGCGTTACTGACGCATCGGCACCCTTTGGCTGATAGCCAATAAAGAGTGAATTAAACACGAGCATTCCCGATGTTTTTTTGAGAAGTTCACTGCGCAGTCCGATTAAATTTCGTGTCGTAATATGATACGTAAGCTGAAGGCCATGCTTTGTATTTTTCATATCTACCATTTCTCCTTTTCGAAGCCCTAACGCCGTAATAACAGAACCAGAATATTGCTCAGGTATTTCAATAGTTGCCTCTTCCCATGGTTCGTTTTCGACACCGTCGATTTTTTTGAAAATGACTTGTGGACGCGCGACTGAAAACTCATATCCTTCGCGGCGCATCGTTTCGATAAGAATCGTCAGGTGCAGTTCTCCCCGTCCTGAGATAATAAAACTTTCAGACGATGGTCCGGGTGAAAGACGCAAGCCTACATTTGTTTCCAGTTCTTTTCTGAGACGCTCTCCAATTTGTCGTGATGTTACATAGTCTCCATCCCGTCCGACAAAAGGTGAATTTGAAACAGACATTTCAATCTGAATAGTTGGTTCTGCAATTGACAAATGGGGTAGACTCATCGGATGTTCGGGATCGGTGATCGTATCTCCTATTTTTACATCCGATGCTCCGGTTATAGCTATAATATCTCCGACGAGCGTTTCGGTAATTTCCTCTTTCTTCAATCCGTTATAGGTAAAAATATATTCAGCTCTTCCTTTAGAAATTATCTCTCTGTTTCGAACAACAGAAATGAGACCGTTTTTTTTAAGAATGCCATTGCCGACTTTTCCTATAGCATATATTCCTTTATGACTATCTGAGGAAAGATTCGTTATCTGCATTTGAAATCCCCCCTCTGTGGATCCTCTGGGTGCCGGTACTTCTTTGAGTATCGTTTCAAATAAAACAGAAAGATTTTCAGCATCCGTAATCGTGAGTGAATGATCGGGATTTTCGCTCGTCTCAAAGCCCGCAATCCCCTCCCGGCCGATTGCATAAAGCACGGGAAATTCAAGTTGATATTCGTGTTCTGCAAATTCGAGAAATAGATTACTGATTTCTTCCAAAACTTGCTCAGATCGTTGGTCTTTCTTGTCTACTTTATTGATAAGAACAATAATTTTTAGTCCCTGTTTCATAGCCAGCGAAAGGACATATTTTGTTTGCGCTAATACGCCTTCTGCCGCATCTACAAGAAGCAGACATCCATCCACCATACTTAAGACCCGTTCTACCTCACCCGCAAAATCCGCATGTCCTGGTGTATCAAGAATATTTATTTTGTGATCATTCCACGTAACGGCTGTATTTTTAGCCAAAATAGTCAGACCGCGCTCTCGCTCCAAGTCCTGGGAATCCATAATCGTGGTTTGTTTCATCTCAGCCTGATGATCCGTAAATGCATGTGCCTGTTTCAATAGATGGTCAACCAACGTCGTTTTTCCATGGTCGACATGGGCAATAATGGCAATGTTTCGAATGTTGCTTTGTTTCATAGGTGTATACGGTGTTGCCACCAAACCATATATTGTAACCCAAATCTGTGAGAAAAGATAGTGTACTATAGGCTATATCAGATCTAATAAGAAATTACGCGTTATATTTATATTTTTTTCTGTTACAATGAAAAATTGCTAGCAAAAGAAAGTCGGTGATATACATGGAAGAAAGCACAGAACAAAAAGGAAATATGACACCACTCTTTATTGGCGTTGCCGTACTGGTGGTCCTGGCAGGAGGATTTTTCCTCTTCAACTCAAATAATACTACCATTCGTGTGATGGAAGAAACACAAACAGATGAATCGATGATGGAAGAAGAAAGTGTGACGGAAGAAGCTAGCGATGAGTCAATGATGGAAGATGAAAACACTATGGTAGATGAGGACGTCATCGAAGTGGACGTTGAAGGAGGATCATTTTACTTTGAACCATCTGAACTTACCGTAAAGAAAGGACAAACAGTACGAGTTAATTTTACTGCAGTAGACGCCATGCATGATTTTAATCTTGATGAATTCAATGTAGACGGCACCGTCGTTAAAGAAGGTGAATCAACAATGGTTGAATTCGTTGCTGATCAGGCTGGAGACTTTGAGTATTATTGCTCAGTAGGTCAACATCGCGCAAACGGAATGGTGGGTACCTTAACGGTAGAAGAGTAGAGATATTATTGATTTTCATCATGGTGCGACTGGTGAATATCTTGAATTAATTCTTTCAAAAACTGCTGGAGTGAATTGCGTATTTCTTGCGCGATATTCCAATCAGTTCTTTGTTGAATAAATTCCATGAGGCTTGGGTGATGTGGCTGTGCCGCTAGTTTTTCCAAAAACTCTTCATGATGTTCACGGGGTAAATGAGTAAAAATAATATCAAGTACGTGGTGATGAATCGTTTCATCGATAGTTGAAAGAATCTGTTGTCGATCATCCTCAGAAATATCATATTCACTAAGAACAATTATGATTTCTTCAATATTTACTAAATGATCATAAAAAAGTTTTGACATAAAATTTGTCTAATTATATCCCACCGGTCCCAAAGGTACAGAATCATCAGGATCATTAACAAAATATAACAATACTTTTCCCTTTCTCATCCCGTCATATAAATCCAAACGCTCCATAACTTCGGGCGATCCGCCGAAGTGTTTCCCAGTCCATTTGGCCGGTCCGGCATCACCGATTACGGCAACCACCGATTTGCCATTTTCTGGATTAATAACGAGAACTTTCCGAAACTTATACCACTCTTTTAATGCTACCCAATTCGTATTCCAGTCAGGCAAATACAATGTTTGCACTGCGACATAATATTTTTCTTTCTGAATCACCTCATCCGTCAGTTCATTTTTTGAAGAAACAAAATATCCCCACGCGCCACGACCAGGTGTCATCCCTGCTTGTTGAAGTTCAGCATGTTGATAAATAGCGTCACCCGGATAACGCGGCAGATGCTGTTCTGCACCAATCATCCCATAACTATGATTCAGTCGTTTTCCCTCTAAGATAGGCACTGCGGTAATTCCCCATTGGTCCTGAATAATATCGCTGATTTCTTTTTCCTGACTGGGAGCTAACGAATAACCATCAGTTACGAGATGGATTTTCAGAGATTGTGAAAACATTTTTTCGCGCTCCCGGAGCGGAAGTTCTGAAAATCGTGCCAGATTATCTTTTGGCAATTCATTGATCGTGGGCGTAGCCAGAAGTATGCTTCCGGCTACGAGTCCTGATGCAAGCACTTTTTTAGCATGCTCTCTTAAATTGCCAATTTCAATTCCTTTATTTTTTAATAATTCAACAGCGTGAGGATGTTTTTGTGCAAAGGATTTTCTTGCGCGTTGAAGATTTCTAACAAGGCGAACACGTAATCTGTTTGTGTTTATATGTTTTCGTTTAGACACACTAGTATTGTACGATAAAAATGGAATCAACCTATCAGAGCCCTTGTTATGGCGTCGCGTACGTTTTTACCACGAAACCATCCATGGAAGTATACGAGAGACGGACCTTTTTGGGATTTTTTGAGATAGAAGTCGTTTATGCGTCCGCCCCTTCTCACAAACATTTCAATTAATTTTTCGAGCGACAGTTCTTTATACACATACCCATTGTACCACGTCTTACACCATAATTCCTTCTTTTCGTGTAGACGCGACAATCGCTGACTTCTTCAATTCCTGCACCTCTTTTTGGCTCAGTTTTCTATGCTTTCCCTCTTTCAAATTATTAATAGTCAGTGGTCCAAGTTTTATTCGCGTCAGTTCTAATAGAGGTAATCTAACTGCTTCGCACATTCTTCTAATTTGCCTATTTTTACCTTCATGTAATGTAATCTCTATAAGTGACGTTGTCCGCCTCTCGTTTACTATGTGCATTTCGGAAGGTGCGGTTTTACCATCGTGCAACTGTACACCGTTTTGAAATGCATTCAGCTGGTTTTTATTTATCTTTCCTTTAATGGTCAGCCTGTACACTTTATCCACGTGATAGCGAGGATGAGTAAGAAAATTGGTAAGCTCCCCATCATTGGTCAGAAGAATAAGCCCCGTTGTTTCTTTGTCGAGTCTCCCGACTGGATATAACCGCTGAGTCTTTGGTACCAACGATGTCACATTTTTTCTGCCATGTTCATCGGAAACGGTAGAAATAATACCTTTGGGTTTATTCACGAGATAATAGACGAGTTTTGGTGGTAATAGTTTTGTACTATCTAATCTGATATCGTCTTTCTCAGGAACTATTCGTGTTCCGGGCTCTGTTATGCGCTTTCCATTGACAGTTAGTGTTTGTTTACGAAGAAGGATTTCAACATTTCTCCGCGAGCAAATACCAATGTTTGCAAGATATTTATCAATCCGCTCAGTATTCTGTTCCATACTAGATAGTATAGCAAGTAGAGAGATGGTGGTGAGAAGCTTTAAGTACCAATGCTGGGGAGGCTGGACACTATTTGAATGTGGATTATAGATAATGAACTGAACTTAAAGCAACACTATTTGGCATTTCCCATCCACTCATACCATATATCCATCCAGCGCCGCGTAATTCATCAGCCATCCTTGTACGTTCACTATTTGGAATACTCTCCCAATTTCCATATTCCTCTTTGAGTCTGTACACTTCGTCTTGAAAATTACCCCATACTTCAATATAGGGCTTCTCTCTCATTGCTATTACTGTTTCATTTGAAATCCAGCTCCCGCTTTCTGTTATCGGCGTAGTCGTGACATTATAGCATAACAATAAAAGATTGATTTAACAGTCTAAAAATATTATGCTGGGCTTGCCGGTCTAGGACCTTCTTATCCTTATAACATTTATGTAATGTTTCAATTCGTTTTCAATATTGCTATCGAGATTCCATCTTCCATACCTTCTAATGGGATATCCTTGCCAAGATAGTTCAAATTCGTGATTAGGGATTTCGAAGGATTTGTTTTGGACTTAAATGACGATAGATTAAACAATTCATCAAGTGAACTGGTATCACTTCATGTCATTTGCTACAATCTGTAGTAGACCTATGAAAATGAAAACTTTAAGTGAACTAGAGCAAGAAGCAATGAATATCGTATGGAAACTGGAAAAGTGCTCAGTGAGAGATGTTGCCGACAAACTGAAGCTCTATGCACATGTAAATGAAATCTTAATAAAATCCTCATCTTTTTGAGCTATAATACAGGTATGAGAATATTGCTTGTGGAAGATGAACGCCGTCTATCCAATGTGGTTAAAAAGGGCCTAACGGAGGAAGGATTTGCCATAGATACGGCCTTTGATGGCGAGGAGGGTCAATATCTAGCTGAGTCGGAAAACTACGACCTGATTATTCTTGATATCATGCTCCCCAAAGTTGACGGGCTCACTATCTGCAAAGAATTGCGTGCTAAAAATATCAAGACCCCAATACTCATGCTGACTGCCAAAACAACAGTCGAAGATAAAGCAGCAGGTTTGGACAGCGGTGCTGACGATTATCTAGCCAAACCCTTTGCCTTTCTGGAACTCCGATCACGCATCCATGCCCTTATCAGGAGAAGTAAACAGGAACCATCACCAACTCTCACAATTGCCGATTTAGTGCTAGATCCGATTAGACACAAACTTACTCGCGACGGAAAAGACATAAGTCTGACACCAAAAGAATTTTCGGTGCTGGAAATTCTGCTTCGTCATAAAGACGAGGTCGTTTCCAGAACCATGATTATCGAACATGTATGGGACTACAACTTTGATAGTATGAGTAATGTTGTTGATGTCTTTGTCGCGGCCTTACGGCGTAAAGTTGATAAAGGGGCAAAAACACTACTTCTTCATACAGTACGTGGTGTCGGGTATAAAATCAGTGAGAATCCTTAAATTGATATGAAACCACTCAAAAGTATTCGGAGCAAATTATTTTTTTGGTACGCCACTTCTCTCGTTTCCATTACCGCCTTTTTTTACTTGGCTGTTCATATTTTTGCCTTGCCGTATGGAAACTTGCTATTTCTAATACTTCTTATTGCTTTAGCCCTGGAAGGATTGTTTATCATCCGCAAGATGACGAATGGGTTACTCAAGCTATCCTCCAAAATTAAAACCATTACCAGTAAAAATCTTAATGAAAAAATAACGGATATTGATAGCGACGATGAAATTGGTGAACTTGCCGATTCTTTTAACCAGCTCCTTACACGACTGGACGAAGCCTTTAAACGCGAAAGTCAATTTATCGGCGATATTGCTCATGAACTAAAAACTCCTTTGTCCAGTCAGCGGGCATCCATTGAGTTAACCCTTTCAAAAGATCGCACCAAGAAAGAGTACCAGGAGGCACTTACCGAAGTCTTAGCAGATTCAAATAGAATTTCGGGGACGCTAAAAAACATTCTGGACTTAGCCTGGTCGCAAGCAGAAGAGGCTCAGCGAGGAGAGGTGATTATCAATCTCTCTGAAGTTATTGAGGAGATAAAAGAGATAGCCACTAAGCTTGCATTTGATAAAAATATTACGATTGCAGGATCTATCGAATTGGGAGTAAGTATTTCTGGTAGGAGTGATAAGCTCTCAAGAGCTTTTTTGAACATTGTTGATAATGCTATTAAATTTACTCCTAAAAAGGGCACGATAACAATCGATTTGTCAAAAAAGAGTGACGCTGCAATCTTGCGAGTTAAAGATACGGGAATTGGGATATCAGATGAGGAGTTGCCACATATTTTTGAACGTTTTTATAGAGGCTCGAAAACGGATAAAACTTTCGGATCAGGTCTTGGACTGGCTATTGCTCAGGCAGTTGTTAAAGCCCACAAGGGCACTATAAATGTTAAAAGCAAAGTAGGTAAAGGCAGTGAATTTACTATTTTTCTTCCCCTTTCATACTCATAATTTCTTAATCCTTCAAAAGAGACAATAAAATGGTTCATGAAAAAATTACTTGGTACGGTTATTCCATTTCTAATAACACACCTAATATGTTGTGGTACGTTACTTTTTTTCTTAATTAGCTCAGGATATTTGCTAACTCTTGCTAACGAGGGAAGAAATAGATTATTGCTTTTACCCTCATTGATATTGTTTGTTGGCGGAATCTGGTTGCTCCATCGACACAATCGCAATTGTTGTCGAAAGACAAAGAAAACTCTCGCTGACTGGATATTTACGTTTTTGTTGTATGGAGCAATATATTTTATTTTTAGTTGGTCGTTTATTGTTTACATATTCATCCCCTGGTGGATCCCAGATTATCAAGGTGGGATATTATTGCCATAAATAGATTTGGACATCCCGTATTCATAAATTCTTAATCTTTAAGTAATATCATTAGGAATATGGATCTACTTGTCAGTGCATCGCTCGTCGCCGCATTCTTAGCCGGAATAGCAGCTCTATTTGCGCCTTGTTGTATCACAGTTTTACTCCCAACGTATTTTGCGTCAATCTTTAAAGAAAAGAGCAAGGTGTTTTTCATGACTTTTATATACTTTTTGGGACTACTTGCGGTCTTTGTTCCCATTGGTTTGGGATTTACCGCTCTCACTCAACTCTTTCGAGAATTCCACAATGTTATATTTATCGGCGGAGGGATTTTTCTCTTACTACTGGGCTTGGCTTTAACTATTGGGTATAAATTTTCTCTACCCATGCTCGTTCACCCAGAACTGAAAAAGCATGATATTCTCTCGGTCTTTGGACTGGGAATTTTTTCAGCCATTACTACTACTTGCTGTGCTCCGGTGCTTGCGGGAGTCCTGGCATTATCCAGCCTTTCAGGATCCTATTTCCTAGGTGCTATTTACACACTGACCTATGTACTGGGTATAGTGACACCCCTGTTTATCCTGGCAGCCTTTTTGGATAAAGCCAATTTCACCCAAAAGTTTTTTGCTTTCAGGAAGCCGGTCACTTTCAGAATATTAAACTTCAAGATTACAAATACGATAGCAAATCTCTTTTCAGGACTTATGTTTCTAGCAATAGGAGTAGTTATCGTCTACTTGGGTCTTGCTAATCAACTGACCATGCAAAATTCGTATCAGCTCACTACCAACCTCCTTATCGCAGATATAACAAAGCGAATCGGACAGTATACTAAATTTATCCCTGAACCGATTTGGGCAATTATTTTCTTGAGTATTTTTGGACTAATTGTTGCATTTGCCGTAAAACAATTCATAACCCAAAGCCGTAAGCTGGAAGGAGGTGACGATCATGAACAACTCTCAAAAACACTACGTCATAATTGCCACTGAAATCATCATCGCGGTGATTGTCTTGGGATTTGTGTTTATAAAAAGCACGAGTAAACCCGCAACCAAAACTCAGGCACAAACTCAAAGTTCAGAAACTTCAATGGCAGATCATCACAAACCAAAGGCTGCAGATTCAGCAGTTTTTGATGGTCTTTTGGGTAAAGCAGCGCCAGATTTTACCCTGCCCAGCTACGATGGCAAACAAATAAGCTTAAAAGATTTTCGAGGTCAGAACGTAATTCTCTTTTTTAATGAGGGCCTGATGTGCTATCCAGCCTGTTGGAATCAAATTGTCGCCTTTGGGAAAGATAATGCCTTCAAGGATAAAAATACAGTTGTAATTAATATTACTGTGGACAGCAAAGATGACTGGAAAAAAGCAATTGACAAAATGCCGGAACTTGCAGAAAACACAGTACTTTTGGATACCGAACGATCTGTCTCAAACCTTTATGGGGTGTTAATTCTTAACTCGTCGATGCACCGGGGTCAATTTCCTGGGCACACGTACATAATTATCGACAAGGAGGGAATCGTGCGATTTACGCAAGATGACGCTCAGATGGCGATCAGAAACAAGGAATTGCTTGCTCAAATCGAGGAGCTTTGAGTGGTAGTCACAGTGTATAGCTCGGTGAGTATGAGTAAACTTTCATTCATTCTTAATACTTTCATAATTACTCGCTAATTATAGTGGGGTCATGAAAGGGGTGAGAAATATAAGCACTACAAGCGTAACCAAATCTACTCATCATGCTCAAGGAAATAGTCTGTTGTCAGGAAAAACCTTAGGTATTTGTATCGGACTGATTGCCATGGTTTTTGTTGCCCTTGCCATATTTAAAGTTTCATTTGGAACACTGTTTTTTGCCGGAGTACTACTGCTCTGTCCGCTTCTGCATGTCTGGATGATGAAGGATGGCGGACACAAACATTAAGAAAGGAAACACGTATGTACGAATACGGAAATTGGTTTCTTGTTTTATTCAATATTGTTCTTTTCCTGTATTTTATTAAAAGTGCGTTTAAACCAAGGACAAAGACTGATTGGCGAACGTACCGGATTTTTGGGGCGTTCATTGTCGCTCTGTTTGCTGAGATGTACGGATTTCCTCTGACTATTTATCTCTTAACCTCTTTCTTTGGCAACCGCTTAGGGCTAGACTTTACCCATAATAACGGCCACCTCCTTAACACACTTTTGGGTATTGGCGGGGATCCACACCTCAATATCCTGCATATCGCTAGTTACGCTTTAATCATTGGCGGATTTGTTCTTCTTGGCAAAGCCTGGGAAGTGCTATATAAAGCTCAAAAACAGCACACTTTAGCTATAAACAGCGTTTATAAGTATATTCGCCATCCACAATATTTGGCATTCATCCTCATTATTTTTGGATTTCTTATCCAATGGCCGACACTTATTACCCTTATTATGGCCCCGATTCTTATCTTCCGGTATATTAGGCTTGCAAGAACAGAGGAAAAAGAGATGCTCAAGAAATTTGGATTTGTCTACCAGGTGTACAAAAATGAAGTTCCTGGCTTCTTTCCTTTAATAAAGCATCTTTTAGTGGGTGTACTTCGTAAAAGTACCACCTTAAAAGATTCGGGAGGAGGAGATTCGTATGAAAAACACCGTCACCTTGTACCGCACAATCAAAACTAATATGGTACATTGAATATCGAGATAAGCGCTTCAGGCAGATACACAGATCAAGTTACCTTGGGTGGAGTAAGTAATCCACAGCAGCACGAGAAAATGCTACGTCGCCACTTCTAAACCACTGGATACTCTTTTTCCTTTACTGACGATTTATGTTACTCTGAATATGAGGAGGTAATCACGATGGCTAAACCAATAAATAATAATCCAGTCATTATGTGGGTGATCGGTGCACTGATTGTGGGAGGACTGTTAGGCTACTTGCTTGCCCAATCAAGGATCCCTTCTCAAGCATACATGACTAGCACCGCTTCAATGATAAAAGATAACGGTTCCACCATGATGCAGCAAAAAGGTCAAAAGTATGGTGACCAAGAAATGATGCAGCAAGGAAAAGCCCTTGAAGAAAACGGTACCATGATGGAGCAGAAAGGAACCACCATGACGGAACGCGGCAACGGTATGATGCAAATGATGGGTCAATAAAGATATGGACTTTACCTATGCCTATTTGGTTGTCAGTATCTTACTGCTCATAGTTTGGGCGTTTTTGTATTGGTTAAAACCCCTGCCGCATAAGAAAATGCTCCTTGTAAGTTTTCTTACCGCACCGCTTGGGTTAACCGAGCCGCTTTTTGTTCCTTCATACTGACTTCCTTTTACTCTTTTTGATCTGTCCCGACGAACGAGGTTTGATTTGGAAAGCCTTCTCTTTTCATTTGCCGTCGGAGGGATTACTGCCATTCTATACGAATCGCTCTGGGGTAAATTGAGAAAATCCATGGGTGTTCACGAAATGCATGAAGGAAGACATCGATTTCATCGTTTAGCCTTGCTGTCACCATTAATATCGTTCGGTGTTTTGTACTTCCTTACCCCTCTCAATCCTATTTACTCGACTATCTTTGCTATGACAATTGGGGCTGTTGCCACTTGGCTTTGTCAGCCAGATCTCGTCCGTGCGATGCTGACCGGGAGCATTTTATTTCTAATGCTTTATTTCGTAGTTTTTCTCATTGGTTTTGTGTGGCTTTTTCCAGGTTACGTTGAAGCTGTCTGGAACTTACCTGCAATATCTGGCATCTTAATTGCTGGTGTTCCCATTGAAGAATTGCTGTTTGCAGCTTCATTAGGCACCATGTGGAGTAGTGTTTATGAGCATTTTACTTGGTACAAATTCTTATGAGGGGGAGATTGAAATCCTCATAAAATCTTAATGAAGATTTAGTATCATGAAGCTATGGATAAAAAAATGACAATGTACATCTGCCTAATGCATCCCGAAGTCCAACTGGATAAACCTGGCACATGTCCCAAGTGTAGAATGAAACTGGTGGAGAGCAAAATGAAGATGAACCATGAGGGAATGTCAGCCCCTCGAAGCCCGAAGGGCGAAGTGGGGGATCACAATGCTATGCGTCATGGTGATCATGTGATGAAACCTATATCGCAAATGTCTGGTTGGGAAAAATTCAAGATGAGCATGACTATGGCTATGGGCATGGAGCATGGAGGTTTAGCGGGACGAGAAATGGCTAAACTTATGGAAGAAGATATTCGTAATAAGTTTTTTGTGGCGCTGATTCTGACTTTGCCGATTATTGCCTATTCACCTCTAGGAACAAATATCTTAAGGTTAAGGCTCCCCGAACCAATTCCTGCCAGCTGGATCATGTTTCTGCTGGCTACTCCTGTTTATTTTTATTCGGGGTGGATCTTTCTTTACTCAACTTATAAAGCTCTGCAAGTTAAAACCCTTAACATGGCGGTGCTCATTGCCGTAGGTATTACTGCGGCCTACGCATTCAGTGTCGTCTTAACGCTCCTGGGCAGTGAAGAGTCATTCTATGAAGCTGCTGCTATGCTTACTACTTTTGTTCTCTTTGGACATTGGATGGAGATGAAAAGCAGGCGTGGAACCACTGATGCGCTTCAGGCACTTTTTGATCTCGTTCCTCCCCAGGCGCGAGTAATACGAAACGGTAAAGAGGAATTGATTCCTACAGCGGAAGTAAAATTGGGTAACGTTATCGTCTTAAAACCTGGAGATAAAGTTCCGGTTGATGGAGAAATCATTGAGGGTGAAACTGCTATTGATGAATCCCTGGTAACAGGAGAATCTTTACCTGTTACTAAAAGCGTTGGTGATAAGGTAATTGGCGGTTCAATCAATACCTCAGGATCAGTTAGATTCAAAGCTACCAAAATCGGCGAAGATACCGCTCTTGCCCAAATAGTTAAAATGGTGGAAACTGCCCAGAACTCCAAAGCCCCAGGGCAGAAAATCGCCGATCGTTTTGCCAGATATCTCGTAATAGTGGCAGTTGGTGGAGGCTTACTTACCTTTTTAGTGTGGTTTTTTATCCTGGGTCAACCATTGTTATTTGCTCTTACCTTTGCTATTTCTACCGTCGTTATTGCCTGTCCTGATGCGCTTGGGTTAGCAACACCGACAGCTGTAGCTGTAGGGACCGGACTAGGAGCCAAACACAATATTCTTATTAAAGATGCACCTACTCTTGAGCAAGTCTCAAAAATCCAAGCGGTTGTTTTGGACAAAACAGGTACGTTAACCGAAGGCAAACCTCGAATTACTGATGTTGTTGCGGCTAAAGGATTTACTGAGAATCAAATTATCCAGCTTGATGGTGCGGCTGAGGCAAAGTCATCTCATCCCTTGAGTATGGCAGTTTTAGAAGAAGCCAAACGGAGAAAACTATCTGTTCCAACTCAGGTCGAAAAGTTCAAAAACCTGGCCGGTCATGGTGTTGAAGCGGTGGTTAACGGTAAGCATATCCTTGTTGGCACAGTAAAATTAATGAGTGATTGGAAGGTTAATATTTCACCCTTACAAAACGATATAGATCGACTTTTATCAGAAGGCAAAACTATTATGGTTTTGGCAGTAGACAACAAGGTTGCAGGTGTCGCTGCTGCTTCTGATCCAGTAAAAGAGAATGCTAAGCAAGCTATCACTCGGATGAAAGAACTGGGATTGGAAGTGGCCATGATTACCGGTGATAACAAAAAGACTGCAGAAGCCATTGGCAAGCAGCTCAATATTGATCGTATCTTTTCTGAAGTACTACCGGAAGATAAAGCCTCGTATGTCAAAAAACTCCAGCAGGAGGGTAAATTTACTGCCATGGTTGGTGACGGGGTCAATGACGCTCCAGCTCTAGCCCAGGCAGATATTGGGATTGCTATAGGAGCTGGAACCGATGTGGCCATAGAGACTGCCAAAGTAGTGCTCATGAAATCTGATCCGGCAGATGTATTGCGAGCCATCAAGCTTTCCAAAGCTACCGTCCGCAAGATGAAACAGAATCTCTTTTGGGCTTCGATTTATAATTTACTCGCTATTCCGGTAGCCGCAGGTGTTCTCTATCCTGCTTACAACATTTCACTTCGGCCGGAAGTCTCGGCCCTTCTGATGAGCATTTCCTCCATTATCGTCGCGACTAATGCAGTCTTACTTAACCGAGCAGAAAAGGACCTAATAACCGTATGAACAGCGCAATAGTAAAAGGAACTCTGGCTTCACTGGGACTCCTTATAGTGTATTTCACCATTATTTCTTTGGTTTCCGGTTGGAGTTTTGCTCAGGATCAGTTTCGTCAATTCTGGTACTACGTGGTTACTTTGGCAATAGGATTTGGTGTTCAGGTCGGGCTCTATAGTTATCTCAAAAGTTCAATCAAGAGTGCGGTTAGTCCGAAAGTTGTAGCTACTACCGGAGCCACTTCTACAGCAGCAATGATTTCCTGCTGTGCTCATTATCTTGTGAACGTATTGCCGATTCTGGGAGCGGTGGGAATTATTACCGTTATTTCCCAATACCAAGTACAGTTGTTTTGGGTGGGGTTAGCGTTTAACTTTGCAGGAATAGCATATATGGCAAATAAGATCTACAAGTTTTCAAAACAAATATGAAATATCAAAAAATCACCATATTCACTTTAGCAATCATAATTGTTGGGACAGCTTTGTATTATGTCATTTCCAACCGAGCGAACTCCTCAAATTCGTCTGGGTTTCCTACTCAGATTGAAAAAACTGCCCTACAGATACAAACACTCACAGATGGAGCAGTGACATATAAAGTGATACCCAAAGATTTAACCACGTCAGCAACTACTTGGGACTTTGATGTTAGCATAGATACTCACACCGGAAGTTTGGACCAGGATCTGGTGGATATTGCTCGTTTGGTTGACAATAAAGGCAATGAATATAAGGCCACAATGTGGGAAGGCGCTGCACCTGGAGGTCATCACCGCGAAGGCATACTCAAGTTTTCACCCATTAGTCCTCGGCCTGCTTTTGTTGAATTGAAAATACAAACCACGAGTAGTACAGAAAATAATAGCTTGCGTTGGAACATATGAATAAAGCATTACGACATTATGAAGAAAGTGTGCTTATTCCCGCCTCTCCTCGGGATTTGTTTAGTTACATAGACGACCACAAGAGTTTCTCTTCCCATATGAGTAAGTCATCTTGGATGATGGGCGGAGGAAAGATGGAAGTATCGGTAGACGAGGGAAATGGCCGGAAGGCTGGCTCGCATATCCGGTTAAAGGGAACCGCCCTTGGAATCAAATTATATCTGGATGAAGTGATCACACGCTATGAACCACCATTATTAAAAACTTGGGAAACGGTAGGAATTCCAAAACTTTTGGTGATCAGTCAGTATGGCATGGGGATTGAGATAAAACCGCAAAATACTAGTTCCCTCCTTCGAGTTTTTATCGATTACGATTTACCAACTATACATACCTGGTTAGGACAGTTATTTAGTGGCTTTTACGCAAAATGGTGCGTCCGGCAAATGCTCAAAGGGGTAAGCATTCATTTTACTAAATAGAAAGAGGTAATTTATATGGGAATTTCAGATATTTTCAAAAAAGCGGCCAAGAAATTGGATGAAGGCAAAGATCCGGTTTGCGGCATGAAGGTGGACTTGGGAACTACCAAATTCAAAAGTATTTATCAGGGCAAAGTATATGGATTTTGCTCAGAGGAATGTAAGAAAACCTTTGACAAAAATCCATCTCAATACGCTGATCCAAATTGTTAGAGGGGAGGTGAAAAATTATGAAACATGAACCAAATGCTACCGCTAACGCAGCTGCAGTTACCGTTGCAGTGCTCTACGTTGTTTGCCGAATAGCTATCGCGCTATTTCCTGATTTAGCAATGTCTGTTGCCCAATCATGGTTCCACGGCTTGGAACTTAGTAAAGTTTCAAGTTGGAATTTGTCTATGGGTCCATTCATTTTGGGACTTGTGACATCAGTCATAAGTGCATGGCTGGTCGGTTACGTATTTGCGACTGCCTACAACTATTTTGTGAAGCGATAAAGTTCGTTTTAGGTCTGAACTTTCAAAACCGTTATCGAATATTGCCTTTATGCAAGAAAATCATCTAAAAATGACAAACAGCAAGCCATAAAGACCAATATCATAAGTTTACTGACGATATATATGAGTAGAGAACTCAAAAAGCTGCGGGACTAGGATTCGGACCCAGAATAACTGGTTCAGAGCCAGCCGTGATACCATTTCACCATCCCGCAATATAATGGTATTTTAACATAACCGTGATGATTTAAGCTTAAAAAGAAGGATTATTTCTTACTTTTGCGGCGTATATGGCGGTGGATGTGAATAGGAAGATGTTTGAGGATAAAATACGTCAGATATGTTGACACCAAAATAATGGCAAAATTGGTCAACATATTGGGAATATACCAAATAACCCGGTGTGATGGTATTTCTGCATAAAATAAGTTGACAAACGGATACTGCACCATAATCCCTTCATACGATGCTCCTGAAAATTGCACGGGCATTCCCCGATGTATAAAAAGTCCTCCAGGAACAATCTCCCATATATCTTCACATCCAACGGGTACAGAATACATCCACAAGACGACAAAGGAATACAAAACTAAAAAGACATGGCGGTGTTTGCTAATAAACTGTAATTGTTTTTCTACTTTCCTCGTTTTGTGAAGGCCGTAGTAAATAAGAGTCAGTATGATAAACCAAATGGGAATATAGAGAATAGACGCAGTTTGACAGGCAACAATCTCATGTTTTCCGATACCGGAAGCTTGGAATAAAACGTTTATGAACCCAAAAAAGAAATACGCAGGAAAATAAAAAATATTAATAATTAACCAAAGTAGATTAGGCATAAACTTTCACTTCATTAGTATTCACTATATTCCACCCACTTGTCAAGTGGGAAGGTCCCATCCGAACTTTGATCTAGCATATTTTCAGTCTACCACAATACGGCAGAAAACGCGGCAATTGCAAATCCCAAAAGCGCCCCGCCTACCACATCAGAAAACCAGTGCTCTCCGAGCGAAATACGTGAGATGAGCATGATGACAAAAATCATCCCTAAAATCCCTAAACACCCCACCTTCCCCCATCTCCCCAATTTACTCTTCCAAACAATATAGGCAAATAATCCCGTCAAAAGCGCCGTTCGTCCCACATGTCCCGATGGGTACGAAAAATAATCTACGCTGACATAGGTTGAAGGAAAGTGATAATTAAACGCATAGCGATGAAACATAAAAGGAGGAGCGGATTGATCAATAATATATTTGAACAATAATTCAATTACATGAAAGAAAACATACGATGAAAGGGTCAAAAGCCGCCGCCATTTTTTAATACTAAAGAAAATAACCACTCCGGCAATAATAACAGCAGTTAGTTCAGCACTGCCGAGTAAACTGAACGATGAAAAAAAAGGATCAATCCGAACCGGGACGTTATCTTGTATTCGAACAGTAACATCAAAATCTAATTGATTTACATATTCTCGTGCAACGAGATACGTATAGATGAGAAAGAGAGTAAACAGTGCTGTTCCTACAATAAGCAGTTTGATTTTACTTTTCATAATCTGGTATGTCATCGCGATCCCGCAGAATGCGGGAGTGGCGAGCTAGTGTATAAAGAGATTGCTTTAGTCGCTATAGCTCCTTCGCAATGACCATGATTACAAGAGTTTACCACGAATTCAACGTTCCAATGATATACTACTGTCATTCCCCCCGCCAGCCGGCGGGGGAATCTATATAATATGGATCCCCGATCGGATTCGGGGATGACAAGTAAAAATATGAAATCAGGATACGTTGCCATCATTGGAAGAACGAATGCTGGTAAATCAACATTGATCAACTCAATTATTGGTACGAAAGTTGCCATAACGAGTCCAAAGCCAAAAACAACACGTTTTTCAATACAGGCAGTATTTGAAGATGAACGCGGGCAAATTATTTTTACCGATACGCCGGGACTGTCAGAACAAGCAATCAAAGAACGGGTTGATGTAGTAGTGTATATCATTGACCAGACACGTCAACGCGGTGGAGAAGAAAATAAAGTAATCGGGCTATTGCGGAAATTTGGAAATAAGCCAAAGATTGTCGCATTTAATAAAATCGATTCCCCAAAAAAATCGTATCGCGCACAATATTTATTTCTTGAAAATGAAGTAAACGAAGTAATTGAGCTGTCTGCACGGGAAAATCTCCACATAAAACACCTGATCGACACGATTTATACCTATTTACCTGAAGGAAAACCGCTCGTTGATACGAAAGACATGATTACCCCTATACTCAATCTTGACTCGGAAACATTTATTGCAGAACTCATCCGCGAAAAAATATACTTATTTACGAAAGAAGAAGTCCCCTATCAAACATCAGTTTCCATTGATGAAATAGCAAACCGTAAAAATGGGACACTCTATGTACGCGCCACCATTCATGTGACAAAAGAACGATATAAAAAAATGCTCATTGGCGAGGGTGGACGGAAAATAAAACAGATTGGAACCGTGACGAGAAAAGAACTTTCCATAGCTACGAACAGGAAAGTGTATATGGAGTTGAAAGTGGAAGCGGAGTAATACTTTTAAAAGAAACCGCAATCGTATTGAAACCATCATGAACCAATATTCTTCTTTCTTTGTCCCCTACTAGGATACCCCTCGAGCCAACTAAGACATCTTTGGGCAAGCGCGGTAAGCTGCTCCTGACTAGGATTATCTGTTTTTTTAAGCTCTCGCTGTGTATGTTTTATCTCACCAGCTTCTCTGACTAGATCTGATGGAAGTCCCATAACCGCTTCGAATATTATAGTTGTATCCCTGTCGAACTAGTGCTAGAAATACAGATTCCTCTGGACTTCCATCCTGTATCGGTTCAGTAAGAGGATCCCCGCTAACCTCACTAGATTGTCCATGATAACTTCTATCTGATTCTGTACTCATAATGTTAGTCTAACATAAAATAAACAAGTAACATGTATGCAGGCAATTTGTAGTCGCGACCCTTGTGGTCGCCTCATCTAAAACTCCTCAGTCAGTGAATAAATCGGCATTATCGCAGAAGAGACCGTGAATCCGACTAGAATTGCGTTTAATAACACACTGACAACTAAAGCGATTATTCCATAGGTAAAATATCCTTCTTTTGATTTATTATTTTTTTGAAAAAGTTTTATACCAAAATAGAGATTTACTAATCCTATAAGGAACATTATGAGTACAGAAACTAAGCCGTTGGTCTTATAGGCATTTTGACCTGTTTCAAATTGTTCATAAATGGTAAAAAGTTTTGGAAAGACTGAAAAATTCAATAGAGCTCCTAATAAAATATAGAAAGACCCAAGAAGCAAGTTTATTACACCAACTGTTTTGTATTTCATAATTTTGCTGGCAATTTATTAGTTTTCTATCAATTCTTTACTCTTGGCAGTTCCCAACCTTTTTCAGTATATATCTCTCTTATTTCGCTTCGTAATTGCATATTATTTCTCTGTCGAGCTAAACCTATAAGGCCTAAAATGAAATCTTCTCTTGTATCATATACTCTCGATGTGAAAAATGGATCATCGACTGAACGTCCAGGTTCTCTACGTTCTCCTACTGAATCAGGTGTAAATTCAAGGATTTTTACCATAGAGGTTTAGTATAAGTTAAATTGCAGATTTTAATCTCTCAATACTCTCCTCTTTCCCCAGAACTTCCATACTTTCAAACAGTGGCGGGCCGATCTTTTTGCCGGTCACGGCTATGCGAATATCCATGAAAAATTTTGATTTTGAAGAACCAAATGACTGGGCAAGCTCTGCAAGCTCCCGGTAGAGAGTATCGTGCGTCCATCGGGATAACAACGACAATCGCTCGGTAACCTTCTTCATCCATTCCTTATCGATTTCTTTTTCAAAACTCGTTGGACACTTAAAGAAAAATTCACACAACGGCCAATATTCAGAAAGCTTTTTTATCCGTGTTTGGATAAGCGGAACTGTTTTCATGACTAAATCTTTTGAAGGTTCATGTACCAATGTATTAATACATTGGTACAACAGTTCTCCAAGTTCCTGGATTGGTTTTGATCGGATATACTCGCCGTTAAACCATTCCAACTTAACAATATCAAAGACAGGGCCCGTCGTCTGAATATTTGTTAACTCTATTTTGTCAATAAACTCATCGAGATTAAAAATGTCTTTACCTTGAGGATGCGACCAACCAAGCGTTGCCAAATAATTGAGAATTGCTTCCGGCAAAAATCCTTCTTTCCGATACCAATTCGCCCAGACGGGATTACGACGTTTGGATAACTTTGACTTATCTGGATTTCTCAAAATCGGCACATGTGCAAATTGTGGCTGCTTCCAGCCAAAGAAATTATACAGAAGAATGTGTTTTGGCGTTGATGATATCCACTCTTCTGCACGAATCACATGGGATATTTCCATAAGATGATCGTCAACAACAACCGCCAAGTGATACGTTGGGTACCCATCTGATTTTAAGATAACCTGATCATCAAGCACCTTAAATTCAACCAATATAAAATCTCGTATTACATCATCCCAGGAAACAGCATGTTCTCCCTTGTATTCATCGGGGATTTTCATCCGAATTACCGCCTTCGATTTATCAATTTCTTTTTGCCGATTCAGACAGTAGCGGTCATACTTTGGTGGAACTCCTTTCTTCTGCATCTCTTTTCTCGCAGTCTCCAGCCGTTCAGAAGAACAATCACAATAATATGCATGATCTTTTTCAACCAACTCTTCAGCGTATTTTTTATAGATATCCAGCCGCTCTGACTGATGGACGATTTCTTCATCAGGATTCAAACCAAACCATTTTAACGACTCGAGTATTTTCTCTTCGGACCCTTTTACTTTCCGTTTCTGATCAGTATCTTCAATACGGACAATAAACTGACCACTATGCTTTTTTGCCCATGCATAATTAATAAGTGCGGTATAGACGTTACCTATGTGTAAATTTTCTCCAGTCGGAGACGGTGCAATGCGGGTACGAACTGTTCTAAGTTGTTTTACCATGAACAATCATATTATACTCTAAAGATATATAACATCGTCATCCTGAGCGAACGAAGAGAGTCAAAGGATCTCAATCCACCATGCAAATTGAAAGGTATGAGATTCTTCACTTCACTACGTTACGTTCAGAATGACAATTAAGTATTATGGCTTCTCTAACTGAAACAGCATTTATCGTCCGTAGGGGGATTGTGGTATTTATTGTCCTTATCGTGTTAATTACCATAGGTAGTATCGCGTGGAGATTGGCACCTATACCACGGGAAGAAGAAGTACCGGTGCCCACGCCGACTCCGTCAGTACTCTACGGAAAATTGCCCAAAGTTAATTTTCCGGACAGCAAACAGTATCCGATCAACTTTAAACTTGAAACTATTGAAGGAGGACCACCCGTCAGCACCAGTTCCGCCTCTGTATATTTTATCCCGCGCAAAGCGCCGAATTTATTCTCACGGAGGAATGCAGAAACCTTTGCCGAAAAATTGGGGTTTACTGAAAAAGCCACCGAGCAAAGTCCGACAATGCTTACCTTTACTGATCCGGAAACACAGGACGCGCTCGCCATTGATATCACGACCAATAATTTTCGCTTGCGCCGTAATTATGTTGATACCTCAGTTTTTACGAGCGAGTCATTACCGTCAGAATCACAGCTTCAAAATTTAGCCCAAGAATACTTTCAGTCGATTAATGTATGGAATAGCTCATTAACACAAGCAACGATATCTTATTTTGCCTTTCAAGGAAGTAATATTATTGAAGTAGACCGAGCACGAGATGCTCAATTTGCACGTGTCTACTTTCTGAGACCAAAGATTGGCGAATATCCTATTGTCACGGCGAATATCGATAAATCTGAAACGTATCTTCTCTTTGCAGCCGACTCGCGCCGAATAACAACCGTTCTTGAGGCTTCATTTCAGAATTTTCCAGCTGATGAACGAGCATCATCGACCTATCCAACCATATCGGGCCAGCAGGCATGGGAAAAATTGGTATCGGGTGACGGCTATATTGCAACAGCTGCGGGGGATTCCGTAACCATCAGAGAGGGATATCTGGCATATTATCAGGATGCGGGTTATCAACCCTATTTGCAACCCGTATACGTCTTTGAAGGTGATAACGGGTTCGTCGCTATGGTATCTGCTATTGATCCGTTATGGATTGGACAGTGAGTGCCTCGGCCTGGGGCCACGTATAATTGGTAAATATCCAATCTGTTAAAATCTGTGTTTCACCAAAACGATCATCACTTCCCAACAAAACAGTAAGAATTTCCTCGCCATCTCGTTTCGTAATATTGATGAGATTCTCTTTTGCATTTTCAGTCCATCCGGTCTTTCCCCCTGCGACACCCGGAACGCTTCCCAGCAATTCGTTTACATTTTCAAGACGATGAAACGTAATATAGTCAACATCAGAAATGGTGATAGAGGGAATTGATATGGTATGGGCAATAAGAGGTTGTTGAAAAGCAACAGTCGCTAACTCTGCTAAATCTGACGCCGTTGAGTATTGTTTATCGTTATCAAACCCGACAGGATCCATAAAATGCGTGTTGATCAGATTGAGAGCGCGTGCTTTCTGATTCATACGGGAAACAAAACCTTCTCGTCCTTGAGGATAGTGGTCAGCAAGTGCGTAAGCTGCATCGTTGGCAGAGTGAATTAGCATGCCCTGCACTAATGCTTCAACGGTAATTCTTTCACCCGGCCGCAAGTTCATAATACGTCCTTCAAGAATGGGATTATCTACTGTAACAATTTCATCAGGTTTATATTCTTCGAGTGCGACCAATGCGGTCATAATTTTAGTCGTGGAGGCGGGCCACAGAGGAAGATCTTCATTTTTTTCGAACAGTCTTTCACCAGAAGCGCGATCAATAGCAAGAGCGGCTCGAGCAGTGAGAATAGGATCTATCACTCCTTCGTTTTTAAGGGGGGGTTCTGGAAGTGGAACCGGCACGGGCGTAGGTGATGCTTTTGTTGTGACTCCTGCAACCTTCGTATCGATCTGTTGAGTAATAGAGAGGGAGATGAGCATCAGAAAAAACAGAACCAATAACACGACGACCGTTTGAGGAAAATACAACCTTGCTTTTGAATATTTGGGTGGTGTAGAAACTTTTTTGTTGTTCCTCATGGGCAAGAACGTTATACGACTTTTATTCCTAATTCTTTTAGTTGTGCTTCTGTTGCGGGCGATGGCGCATCCATAACGGCTATTTTTCCACTTGAAATGGCTGGAAATGCCATAACTTCCCGCAGTGACGGTTCGCCAAGAATTGCAAATAAGAACCGATCCAGTCCAGGTGCAATACCACCGTGCGGTGGGACGCCATACGTAAATGCGGTCAACATATGCTCGAACTGTGCTTGTTGTTCTTTCGTAAAGCCAATCAAATCAAATACTTTCTTTTGTACTTTTGCATTGTGAATTCTAATACTTCCGCCTCCTACTTCATATCCATTTAATACCATATCATGCTGTAGTCCGCGTACTTTGAGTGGATCCGTATCGAGAAGAGAAATATCGTCAGGATGTGGTGCAGTAAACATGTGGTGTGACGGGGCATATTTCTCACCCGCGCCATGATAATAATCTTCTTTTGTCTGTTGGGCAAACAGAGGAAAATCAACAACCCATGCAAACGCCAGCTCATCCTTATCATTTTTATTTTTTCGTAAATCAGGTTTATCTGATCCATATTTCGACAGTGCTTCCGCATGCGCTATACGCGGCCACGGAGACTGCACAATATGTTTATGGGGAAACAATTTTTTTACCAATTCTGTAAATAATGTTTCGGAAAGCTGCAATATATCTTCCTGCGTCACAAATGACATCTCTACATCAAGCTGTGTAAATTCACCATATGCCCGGTCTTTTCGGGGATCTTCATCACGAAATACACGGGCTATTTGAAAATACCGTTCAAATCCAGCCACCATTAAAAGCTGTTTATATTGCTGCGGCGATTGAGGAAGTGCATAAAAGTTACCGGGCTGTAATCGCGAAGGAACCAGAAAATCACGCGCTCCTTCCGGGGTCGTTTTGGTAAGCATGGGTGTTTCAATTTCTACAAAATCTTTTGCAAGCAAAAACTCGCGCATGAAAGCGGCGACTTGAGATCGAATTTTTATATTCTGATACATTCTACTTCTGCGAAGATCGAGATAGCGGTATTTCAACCTGATTTCTTCGTCAATAGCATATCCATCCGTATCAAGCGGAAACGGCGGCGTCTCAGAAGAATTTATAACTACTATAGACTCAATGGTTACTTCAACGGTTCCGGTCGGAATATGCGGATTGACCATATGATCGGGGCGCTTATTAATTTTGCCGGTGACTTCAACGACAAATTCACTTCGAACATCTTTTGCTTTTTCTGATTCAAGAAGTACTGATTGAACGATTCCTGATCGATCTCGAATATCCAGAAAGACAATTTTTCCGTGGTCGCGCCGGGCATCCACCCAACCTTTAAGAAGCACCGTTTCTCCAATATGGTTGACTGTTTCAGAGACAAGTGTTCTATTCATAGCCTGCCTATTATACGTCAAGCTCATGCTAAAATAAAGTAACTACGTCATCCCGGACTTGATCCGGGAACTATAAAATAATTATATAGATTCCGGCTCAGAGGCCGGAATGACAAAGTCATAATAACATGCGAGACGCAGACCAAATCAAAGAAAAAATTGACATTGTTGAATTTATACAGGAGTACGTACCCTTAAAAAAAGCAGGAAGAAATTTTAAGGGCTTGTGTCCCTTCCATTCTGAAAAATCACCCTCATTTTATGTTGCCCCCGATCGCCAAATCTGGCATTGCTTCGGCGCATGTGATGAAGGCGGTGACGTCATTTCTTTTTATATGAAAATAGAAAATGTTACTTTTCCTGAAGCACTCACTGAATTAGCAAGGCGCGTCGGCATGACGTTAACCTCTTCCTATGAACACGACGAAACCTGGAAACAGCGTAGCAGACTGTATGAAATCCATCATTTGGCCAGTGAGTACTACCACTACGTGTTAACAAAACATGCCATTGGATCTGCGGGACGAGATTATTTAACGAATCGTGCCATTAGTGAAAAAATAATCAAGACGTTTATGCTCGGATATGCACCTTCGGGCTGGCGCAATCTCCTACCATTTCTCATGAAGAAAGGCTATCACGAAGACGAGATTGAAACGGCAGGACTTATTATTCGCGGTAAAAACGGATATTATGATCGTTTTCGAGGCCGTGTCATGTTTACTCTCAAAGATCATCGCGGAAATATTGTGGGTTTTTCCGGACGCCTTCTATCAAAGGAAGCAAAAGAGGCAAAATACATCAATTCACCCGAAACTCCTCTTTATCACAAAAGCAAAGTACTCTATGGTCTTGATGTGACGGCAAAATCAATAAGCGAAGCTGATCAGGCCATCATCTGTGAAGGAGAATTTGATGTATTAACGTCATTTGAATCAGGTATTTCAAATATCGTTGCTATTAAAGGAACCGCTCTTACCCAAGACCAACTAAAAATACTCAAACGATATACGAACAATCTATTGTTGGCCCTTGATATGGATTTTGCCGGTGATCAAGCTGCGCGGCGCAGTATCGAATTGGCTGAAGAGCTCGATTTTAATATCAAGGTTGCTTCTCTCACCAGTGGTAAAGATCTGGATGAAGCAATTCAGAAAGATATTGGAAAAACAAAAGAAGAAATTGAAAATGCTCCATCCGTATATGATTTTCTTTTAACTTCCGCGGTGAAACGATACGGGGGAACCGATTCTGTTGCCAAAAAACAAATCGCCGGCGAAGTCATTTCTCTATACGCAACGATTCAAAACTCGATCGTGCGCGATTTCTTTGTTAAAAAGCTGGCAAAAACCATTGAGGTGTCTGAGGAAGCGGTCATCGAGCAATTACAAAAAGAGCAAAAAAAGAAACAATCTCTTCCGGCATCATCTAATCTCTCACCGCGTCAATCAAACCATAAATCCAGGCAAGAGCGGCTCGAAGAGCATTTACTCAGCTTAGTAGTTCAGTCTAACTCCCTGTCAGACAGCTTGCAAAAAGTAGATCAAACCATTACAATAGAGGAACTGGCAACTCCATCGATACGTCGTGTATTGCTATTACTCAAAGAAAATAAGCAAATTCCAAGTGAACTTGCATACACCTATAATCGTGCATATCTACGAGATATACAGTCAATAGTAAGCGACGCAACAGTGTTTAACAAAGAAATAAATGAGACGCTTACTGAAGTAAAAAAAGGGTTGCTTCGAATGAAATTGCAGAAAATTGCTACTAAACTAAGAACGGAAGAAGATGAAGGCTCATTAAATGAGGATTTTAAACGAGTCTCTGAAGAATTAAAAAAACTATAACCATGGCATCACATTCACCAAAAAGCATAGATCTACTTCTCAAACAAGGTAAAACAAACGGATTTGTCACGCAGGACAATATTTTTGCGTTGTTTCCCGAGCCTGAAAAACATATTCAAAAGCTTGATGATTTCTATACGACCCTCATCACCGAACATATTGATATATTCGAGACAACGTCCAGTGATGAAGACGAAAAAACAGCACGGGCCATATCTGAGCTTGAAAAAGACCTTGCACTCCTTTCACACCTATCTGAAGGACATGGACTGGATCCGGTGCGAACGTATCTTCGTGAAATTGGAAGAATCCCGCTTCTCACCTTTGAACAGGAAATAGATTTAGCGAAACGTATTGAAAAAGCCGATCTTGAAGCTAAGAAAATTTTAACCGAATCAAATTTACGGCTCGTCGTTTCTGTTGCGAAGAAATATATTGGCCGGGGATTATCATTTCTTGATCTGATTCAAGAAGGAAATCAAGGGTTGATCAAAGCAGTTCACAAGTATGATTGGCGCCGCGGATATAAGTTCTCTACGTATGCCACGTGGTGGATCCGGCAGGCAATTACGCGCGCAATTGCCGATCAGGCCCGGACCATTCGTATCCCCGTCCATATGGTGGAAACCATCAACCGGTTTTATAAAACAGCCAGACGGTTAATGCAAGAAAAAGGCCGTGAACCAAGCATTGAGGAGATCGCCGTAGAGATGGAGCTTGAACCGGCAAAAGTCCGTGAAATTATTAAAATTTCGCAGGAACCCACATCTCTTGAAGCACCCGTCGGTGACGATGAAGAATCACGGCTCGGTGACTTTATCCAGGATCTGCAATCCCCGAGTCCGTATGACACGGCTTCGCAAGAATTACTAAAAGAACATCTGGAAGAAGTTCTCGGAACGCTCTCTGACCGGGAAAAGAGGGTGTTAATTATGCGGTTTGGCCTCGATGGATCACGACCAAAAACGCTCGAGGAAGTGGGACGCGAGTTTCAGGTAACCCGAGAACGGATCAGACAAATTGAAGCAAAAGCACTTCGGAAATTAAAGCACCCCTCACGAAGTAAAAAGCTGAAGGATTATTTGTTTTAATTCGCAAACCGCAATTCGTAAATGGTAAACCGTAATTATCAAATCTTCTTATTTTTCTCAACTGATCGGATAAGCCCGTTTATTAATTTATAACCACGAAAAACTTTCATTTTAAGCTTTTCGTAATCTTCGTCGTTCAACAATTTCAGATCATGTGAAACAATGATCAAATTTTGTACTTCGCAACTCGACCCTTTCGATTGATAATAATATCGTACCTTATTGGAAAAATGATAATACCCCCATCCTTCTGCAATGTTAGAAGTTATAGATACACTAGCTCGTCGTAGTTGATCGGTAATACCATATCGTTCTTCTTTTGGAAATTCTTTTGTAATCTTATAGATATCAATAACAACTTGATGATTTACCTGCCACGCCTCAAGATCAGTAAAATGTTTAATTTCATTCATAGATTATTACGATTTGCGGTTGACGGTTTGCGGGTTACCATTATCCGATCCTATACACCATCATGTGCTTCACTGTATGTTTTGCCTCTTCGGATCGCCACTTGTCTGAGGAATACAGAGTAAATAAAACTTCACCTTTTTTCACATGCTCGTAGAGTCTTCTGTGCAATCGTATACCGGCATATTTATCATTCGGACTTCCCAGGAGCCGCGCAATGGTATTGATTTGCTTATTTTCAACAGCGGTAATTTTTCCTGTCCGATCAGACTTTATTTCAATCTCATATTTTCCGGTCTTTATTTTATCTGATGAAATATCGGGATTACCTTGCTGGGCTTTGACGATCTCTTTTAATTTTGTCAGTGCTTTTCCAGAAGTCAGCATTTCTTGCGCAACTACTTCTCCCGATTGTCCTTTTCGGGACTTATCATCTTTAAAAATAAGATCAAGAAGCCTCCCCGCCAAACGCAATGCTTTCGTTTCTAGTTTCATGGGACGATCCTCTGTTTGTTCCAATACTTTTAAGACATCTATCACTTCAAGTGCCGGTCCGACACCTCGTCCCGATGGATCGAGTGTTTCATTAATATCGATTACCATTTTTATACCAAATCGTTTACCGAGTTCATTGAATTTTTTAGCAATCACATCGGCATCTTTAAAATGCTTTATCTTCATGTAGGGTCCTACAGGAATATCTAACACTAAATGGCTGGCACAAGAAGCAACTTTTTTCGCCATAATAGAAACAATTATTTTGTCATATGATTCAAACATCATGGGCTCTTCAACTTGAATAATAATGTCGTCTGCCGGCGCAATACCCAAATGCCCGCCCCACACAATGCAGCCGCCTACTTTTTCAACAATTTTTTCAATTTCAGAAATTGAAAAGGTCACTTTCGCAAGAAGTTCCATGGTGTCTGCAGTTCCTGCCGCAGAAGTAATGGCGCGCGAAGAATTTTTGGGGATTTTGTATCCTGCTGCTGCGATAATCGGCACGATAATCATGGTTGTACGGGTACCGGCAACACCCCCTGTCGAATGTTTGTCAGCAACAATACCTTTAAAATGAAGCTGCTTCCCCGTCTCAACCATTGCCTTGGTTAAATAATACAGTTCATCTTTTGAAAAACCGCTTTGAAAACCAGCAGCGGCGAAATAGCTCGTCGGAATAGGACCAAGACGCTTATTTGCAATTTCATCCATCAACGTAAAGACTTCATTATAGGTAAGGCTTTTACCCTCCAGTTTCTTTTTAATAATAGCTATAGCTTCGTTATGTTCGGACATACGTTATTGTCATCGCGATCCCGCAGAATGCGGGAGTGGCGATCTTGTTCATGACAGTTATTCACAGCAGGGATCTTTGTATCCGCAATTTTTACATATGGCATCGCGTGAACCAGCAAGTACACCAATAATTTCGGAGCATACGGGACAAAACTGTATAGGACGGGTAGCACGTATATCAATCTGCAGAGAATAAGAATAGTGTTTTGTTTTGGGTTGCAATTGTTTTTGCATTCTATATTCATTATAGACAAACATTTTCAATTGTCCAATTTCTTATTGACGAATGTAAAAAGCCATGATAAAGTAAAATCCATGTTAGATTTACCAAATCTTCCTTACGCATATGACGCTTTAGAACCCGTGATCTCCAAGAAAATCATGGAGCTGCATCATGACAAACATCATGCCGCGTATGTGGCAAAGGCAAATGCCGCTTTGGAAGGTACCGAATGGGCAGATAAATCAATCGAGGAAATACTGAAAAACCTGTCAAAACTTCCCAAAGACAAGCAAACCGCAGTCAGAAATAATGGCGGCGGACACGCCAACCACTCATTGTTTTGGAAAATTATGCGCACCCCTCAGGAAGACAATAAACCATCCGGAGCGGTCCGATCAAAACTAGAAGAGACCTTTGGCAGTTTTGAAAAGTTTAAAACACAGCTTTCGGAAACAGCAACAGGGCAATTTGGCAGTGGATGGGGATGGCTCGTAAAAAAAGTCGACGGAGACTTAACTATATACTCATTACCTAATCAGGACAGTCCGATACTCACGGGTGACATGCCGATAGTAGGTATTGATGTCTGGGAACATGCGTATTACCTAGACTACTTAAATGACCGGGCAGCTTATATTGAAAAATGGTGGCACGTGGTCAATTGGGACGAAGTCGAAAAACGTCTTTAACGGTGATAATCCATAGACATCATAATTAAGTAGACTACTTCCGGAGAGAATGATTGCATATCAAGTATCGTCATTTTATAATTCCCGATCGATCCCTGATAAATAATAGGAGTCGTACTTGTCTCTATATTTTTATTATCAGTTTCTATCTTTAATTCTTGAAATTTATTAAATTCCTTTTCAGCGCCTAAACTGACCAATTTTGGTGAGTCGGGCACGATACTCGAGTTCCAGTTTTTTGAAACTACTATAAAGTCTTTTTTATTCTGTGAAATGCGGATTGTACCGTCTGCATCTTCTGAGACATCAAAATTGGGTGGATATATAAAACTTAATCCTGTTTGTGCAGAAGTGGTTGCTTCGGGATCATTATAGTAATGCCACTCTACTATATCATCAAGATCAAAAATCGTAACTTTCCCTTTAAATTTTTCAGCATATTGCCCATCAATAGTTGGATCAACGATCATTACGGGATATTCCTGAGTGGGGGCAAATAACTTGAAATAGGCAACCAATCCCAATGTGCCAATCGTCAAGAAAAATTGAACGACCACAAGAATCGGCAATGCAAATGTCGAACGCTTTGTAGATTCTGATTGGACAGTTTCAATCATACAGTGTCAGCATAGCAGTCATACTGAGCAACGTCAATATTAATTGACAGACAGAGCGATAGCACGTATAGTGAGAATATGTCAGACGATATAGCGAAAACATTATTACCACAACCTCCAAAACCTCCATATGAGTCACGGAGAAGGAATTTTTTTTCGAGCGTTGTTTCGGTAATTAAGGGAATTGCATCGATGTTCTCAAGCGTCGTGAAGATTCTATTTGCAATAGTCGGCATACTATTTCTCGTATCCTTTATTTCTGAACTATCAATAGGAGATCAGGAAACAACGACGTATCAGGAAGTGCTCTATGGGTATGGCCCTGAAACTATTGCGGTCATCGATTTAAACGGCATGATTCTTGATGCGGTTCCTCAAGGACCGTTTGATTATGTCACTGAATCGCAACTTATAACACCGCGTCGAGTATTAAAACTTTTTGAGGGAATTAAAGCAGATCCAAATGTTAAAGCAGTTGTTTTAAGAATAAACAGTCCGGGTGGATCAGTGACCGCTTCGGATGAAATTTATCAGACCATAAAGAGGTTCCGCGAAGAAACACAAATTCCGGTCATCATATCACAAGGCGAAATAGCAGCCTCCGGTGGTTACTATATATCACTTGCCGGCGACACTATCGTTTCAGACACGACCACATTGACCGGCTCTATTGGTGTGATTGCCAGCATGCTCAATTTTCAGGAGCTGGCTAACGAATATGGTGTCAAAGAAATTGCGGTCACTTCGGGAGACAATAAAAATTTCTTCAGCCCCTTTCAAGAAATGAGTGAAGAAGAACGCTCAATCATGCAGAGACTGATTGACGAAGCGTATGTTCAATTTTTATCACGAATTCGGGAATCACGGAATGTTAACGAATTAGTATTGACTGAATTGGCTGATGGAAGGCCGCTTACGGGAAAGCAGGCATATGAAGCACAACTCGTAGACGAATTGGGAAATTTATACGATTCGGTAGAACTTGCACGAAGAGAGACCGGATATCCTGATGCTCAGGTAGTTGAGTATACCGATCAGGGAATATTTGAAAGTCTATTTGGAGTGGTCAGCAAACCTCTTATGAACAAGCTGCCCCTCACCTTTTTAGATCCGTATGCAATGCTCCGCGGTAAACCGGCGTATTTGTATGGGGGGATGTAAATGGTTAAGAAGCACCTTTTTCACAAATTATTGATCAAATGTTTTGCTTCTCCATTCTTCAAATTCTCTCAACTCACCAGCAGAGTCAATTTGATCTGGACCAACAAATATATCCGTGTTGGTGCTTAAAAGTTTTGTTATGTAGTCAGACAAATATTCGTGGGGATTATCAATATATCGACTGTCAAACGCTATATGTATAAATACATTCCTACTTGGAATATACATATTGTAAATTTGATCAAACAACCAGTAATTTCCAACCTGCTGTATCTGATCTTCTGTTGCTTTAAGGTCACAACTGCGAACTATTACGTCGTCTATTTTAGATAACGATTGTATTGTTTGTGCTTGATCATTAGTACAGGGATAAGAAGACTTATCTGAAATGATACTCGTTTCTTCATTAGTGAGACTTCTATCAAATTCATATACTTTTAACTGTACGGGGAAAACCGTATCAAATTCATTTAAACCGTACGAATCGCTCATAACTTCCGGAATTTCATAATATCCTTCATATGCATTTTTAAGAGGTGCGGAAAACTTTTCTGATAAATCAAACACAGTAATCGGGTTATAGTCTATATCAACAATAGTTGCTATCTTACCTATAACCAGAGGAAAGCCTTTTATTTCATTCGGAAAAAATTGATAGGCTTCTCTATTGTTCAGATTATTCCATGGAATAGATCCTGCATAAGTAGTTTCAAGAGAAGAATACAATGACTCTAAGTCTCTTCCTAATTGATTCGCACTTTCTTCAGAATCTGTGGTTACCGGTGTTGTTGATTTGGTCGTGCTAACACTTTTTCTGGCAGTTAAAAATTGATCCCCTATTAATAAAAAGCCACCAATCCCAGTTAAAAGTACAAAAACAATTATAACAATGGCGATAATGAGTCCTTTTGAAGATTTTTTGGCCGCTTGAGGATTTGTCGGAGATGGACTAGGTTGTGTAGGTGCTACTGATCCTGTTTGATTAACAGTACCTAATATATTATTTTGTTGATCCATACCATAATTATTACTTAACTAATCAGTGAATGTCAAGTTGTATTGAGTGGGTGCGCCTGCTTGGACTCGGACCAAGGACCCTTTCCTTATAAGAGAAATGCTCTACCACTGAGCTACAGGCGCTTCTCTTGTAGATTGTACCAAACCAGTCTCCTTGTTACAACGTTTTGTTACAATTTAAAAATGGATTACTTGACAAATGTAGGCATATGCTTTATTTTGTCATTATGGATAATAGTCAAGTTTCCAGACTCTCTACTCTTTTAGAAAAAACACTCATAAAAAAAGAGCAGGAAAAAAGATATGCAACCGTGAAAGAAGTGATAACGCTCCTTGGAAAAGGCTTACTGCTCTCAACATTATTTATCGCACCTGGTATGGGAAAAGCAGTAAAACTTCATCATTTCTATTCTTCATCCGCTGACGAATGGAAAAGATTTAATCGTTCTTACTTAAGAAGAACAATTGAACGACTGAAAAGAAGTAAAATAGTTGAAATTGTTGAAAAAGACGGTATAGAACAAATACAAATAACTGAAAATGGTCATAGACGATTGTTTTCTTATGCAATTGAAGAGCTTGAATTAACAACCAAAAAATGGGATAAAAAATGGCGACTCGTCTTATATGACATTCCGATTAAAAGAAAATCTACTCAGCAAACACTTCGAGAACTATTAAAACGTTTAAAGTTTTTACCACTTCAAAAGAGTGTCTATTTAACTCCATATCCTTGTGAGAGGGAAATAGAATTTATTCGTGAGTATTTTGACTTATCAGATAGATTGACAATTTTAACGGTAGGAAAGATAGAAAACCAAACGATTTACAAAGAGTATTTTGGACTTTGAATTAATCGGATTATTATGACAAATATAGGCATATGCTTATATCTGTCATATATATGATGCATCGATTGTATTAATTGCCTAATCTTCAATTTCTCGTATCCACAATTTCACTCCACCCGTAAACCTACCCATCCCATTATAAACAAAAGCGCCAACAAATCCGATAAAATACCCTGCTATTCCGAGTAAAATGAATCCAAGAAATAAATTAAAGAAATTAATTTCATTCCATGGTGTCAGTATTTGCTCATGCCCAAATCCTGCACCATCAGGCGCTATCGGATAGGTCGTTGTAAAATAAACAACTAAAAAATTAATATACAATACCGTAAGTCCGATAGATCCACATACGGGAAAAACAACAGCGCCCGCTTTCGCAGCAGAAAATGGATCAATATGCTGAACAGCTACGCGTTTAGACTTCATACTCACCTTTAGCTTCCTAAACCCTAGTCTCTAATCCCTGAACCCTATAACCGTGCCCGTTGATTTATCTCTGCTTCTATAAGATCACGGGCTCTTCCATATTTCAATGCGGACAGCTTTTTAATTGCATCTGCTACTTTCATATTTGCACTCTTTTTCTCGGTTGCAAGATCACGGGTCATGTCCATGCTAAAGGGAAGAACGGGATCGTTGTTCACAATTGTTCTGACGTATGCGTGAAATCGTTCTACATTGATAAGGTCTGCCTCATTAAAAACCGGCTGGTATTCGCGTTGCATATATGACGCATCAGTAACTCCTAAACGGAAGGTAACTATTGTACCCACATTTCCGAAAATGGCATTTTTAATTTCTTCATCCATCTGACCAATAAACTGATTAGCAACGGTTAGGTTTAAACGATATTTTCGCGCCTCTGAAAGAATTTGAGCAAAATCGGGGGTAGCGAAATTCTGAAACTCGTCGACGTAGAGATAAAAATCTTTTCTCTGATCCTGCGGCATATCTTGCCGGCTCATAGCAGCAACTAATATTTTAGGAACCAAGACTAGTCCAAGAAAGTTTGAATTTTCCTCGCCCATTTTACCTTTAGATAAATTCACCAGAAGAATTTTTCCTTCGTCCATAACTTTTCTAAAATTAAACGCGCTTTCGCTTTGGCCGATGATATTGCGCATCGTTTTGTTGGTCACGAACCGCCCGAATTTAGAGACGATGTAATCCAGAGTCTCAGATTTATGAAAGTCTGACGTTTGCGCAATCTGATCGGTCCAATAGCGCCGGATCACGGGATCTTTGACCTGAGGAAGTATTTCCTGAACAAATTTTGAATCAGTAAGTACCCGTACGACTTCAATAAACGTTGATCCTTCCACACTCATAACGGTAAGCATGGCATTACGCACCGCGTGTTCAAATCGAGGACCAATAATACCCGTCTTCATCGGATCGTACAGTTTATACATAAGACCAATGATTGATGTCGTAACCAAATGTTTTTGCTCTTCCGTGTGCGCTTCAAGAAGATTGAAACCCATCGGACGTTCTGTGTCAGACGGATCAAAATAAATCACATCTTCTGCCCGCTCCGGCGGGATAAGAGGCAATAACTCTTCAACTAAATCTCCATGGGGATCGACAACGGCGAGACCTTTCCCGTTTTTAATGTCTTGAAGAGCCATGCTTTTCAGAAACTCAGATTTACCGACACCGGTTTTTCCGATAATGTACATGTGGCGCCTTCTATCATCGTCGCTAATATAAATGGGACGGGCATCTCCGCGGTAGCGTGACGTGCCGAGAAACAGACCGCTTGTCGGAATGTTTGCAGCCGCCGGCGCACGTTTGGCATTCAGCCAGAAAATATGCGGCGTCTCGATGGCTTTGTTGGGAAAATGAAATACCGTTGCTAATTCCTCACTGGATAATACAGATGATTGTTTTCCAAATCGCTGGGTAACCGGAAAATATCGATAGATAAAATCAATCATAAAAAACTGCTTGATTCTGATTTTTGCTCCTGAAAATTCATTTAAGGGGCCGGAAAACTGGGTAAAAGCATTGGATAAGTTTTCCAAATGTGAATCTGCAGATTCTTGAGATGGGGCTGATACGACAATGCGGATAATCGTATCAAAACCAGGTTTACTCAATTTATTACTGATTGACTCGAGCTCTCGTTGATCAGTAGTGAAATCTGCCTCATCCGGCGTCGCTTCCTTTTTTTTCGTGCTGGACACATAATCTTTTCCGGCACTTTTCCAATCCCCTCCTGCAGGTGAAATAACTATTTGAATGGCAGCTCCTTCTCCTTTTTGCATGCGAGACAGTGATGCGGTAACTGAAGATATAGGATCCGTCGGCAAATCACGATAGACTTTGATTGGTTTATAATCATCGTTTGCAAGCTTCATCGAAGTAAACGCTACTTTTCCACTTTGCGTGAAAATATTATATTCAGAAACAGGCCGTATATCAGCTCCCGGATAGGCGCCGTATATCTGTTTTTCAATAAAGTCTCTGAGTTTTTTCGGCACTGATACATAAAAGCGAATATCACCCGGTGTGGCAACTATTTCAAACGTCATATGCGGCTGTCCCGTAATGCGCGTCTTCCATCCACTCTTTTTGAGGGATGCAAAAGATGAAAAAAATTGTTCAGCAGCATCAATTTTTATTTCGTTATCACGGGGAACAGCCACCTGCAAAAGAATATAATCAAGCGCCTTTTCCTCACGGTTTTTAACTTTAAGCCAGAGAATAAAAGCGTATGACAGCACGAGAATACCTCCCGCGGAAAGCGCGATAACAAGAAGCGCAATAAATATGACTTGCGCGCGAAATACGATATCGTCTAAAAAACTTAGGTCCATTTATTAAACGTCATTGCGAGGAATGGGATCCTTCGTTTCACTCAGGACGGGCTCCGCAATCTATTATTTATGGGATTGCTTCACTTCGTTCGCAATGACAACAATACTCACTTCTCATCTGTAACTCTAATATATCTCCCTTTTACTTTTGTCAAATGTACATGCATGAGTTTTAGTTGTTTCAAACACCACTCGGCAAACCACCTAAAACTATCAGTGGGAGGTTTTTGAAGTCCGTCGTTTATTTGGTCATCAGTGAGTGGCGTCTTCTTTGCCAAAGATGTGGTGTCTGAAATTGTTTGGTCAGAAGGTGCATGAGTAACCCCCATCTGTTTTAGATCCGGTGGAATATCGGGTATTTGTTTCTGAATCTGGACATGAGCGGAAACTTCTTTCGGCACTTCATATTCCTGAACATCTTCCAGCTGAATATCGGAAGATGCAGGCATCTCCTGCTCTTTTGCCATGCCCACACTTACCGGCTGAGTCATTGGCTGTTGAGTTGGTTGACCTTGATCCGGCCTTTGTTTGTTTTGCACATCGTCTGCCATACCTTCATTATACTTGATTGGGGTGAATGCTTAAAGAAGAGTTATCACCTGAATCACAGCATATCTAGAAATTCTTCTAGTGATATATCAACTTGCTTTAGAATTGCTCGAAGTGTACCGGTTCTTACTGGACGATTATGAATGGGAAGTACGGTTCGTCTACCATCTGGATGTTTAAATACTCGGTGACTTCCTTTTCCTGATCGAGACTCAAATCCAAGTTTTAGAAGTACTTTTTCAAGCTTTTTTGGTTTAACTTGCGGCAGCTTGGTCATACGCCTATTGAAATTGAAATCGTGCGGGAGCTTCAATTTGGGTAGTTGTTACGATATCTTGTTCTAAGTTGTCAATTGGAACAGATTGCTTATCCTTAATTAAACTATCAACATAGGATTGAATCGCTCCCTTTACATTTTGAATCGCTTCCTCAATAGTGTCACCATCATCTGCAACACCGAGCGTGGGACATATAGCAGTATAACCAGGTTTATTGGTACCTGTCTGCCGATCAGGAGTAATAATAATTCGATAATTTAATATTTTTGTTTGCATATACTATTATTTTATCACATGTATCGGTTTTCCCTTTGCTACAGAAATAATATTTTCCGCCCAGATCTCAAACAGATTTTCTAAAGCATCTTTTGTATACCATCCAAAACCTTTTAATCCAATTGCATTTTCTATTTTTGCCAAAGGCGTATGTTCTAAATCTTCTGCTTCATAGGCATATCCACCAACTTTACCAGATTTAATTGCATTTGCCATTGCTTTCTCATCCACTATTGCCCTATCAACTGTATTAACAATAATTACCCTTTCCTTCATCTTATCTATTTCTTTCTTGCTAATCATTTTTTTATTTCCAGGATTGTCAGTCACGTGCAACGATAACGCATCAGAATTTCTTAAGACTCCATCAAGAGACTTCATCGTTACACCTTTCATTCGCTTTTTCGATTTATTATAGGCAATAACTCTCATTCCGAAACATTTTCCTATCTCGGATACCCGACTGCCTATATTCCCAAGACCAATAATACCAAGCGTCTTTTCCTTTAATTCAAAACCCATTTCGAGTTCATAATTCCCTTTTTGTGTTTTTCTATCAGAAATGATAATTCGCTTTGCTAAACATAAAAGTAACGCAAACGCATGTTCAGCAACTGATTCTCTTGAATAACCGGGAATATTGCTAACAGGAATATTTCTTTTTTTGAAGTATGTAACATCAATCCAACCATATGCTGTTGTTGATAACGCTACTCCTTTTAAATTGGGAAGTGATTCTGCTATTTTTGTTAAAACTTTTTTTGCTTTTTCAAATCCACCAAGTGGATCAGGGTCAACACCGAGAATATCGGCATTCTTAGCCATTTCTAGTAGTTTGTTAAGAGGTAACTCGTCACGTGTTTTCGTATAAACTACTTCACCTAGTTGAGAAAGTTTTATTTGCTGTTCTTTCGTAAACTCATTTTTTGGATTAAATATGGCTATTTTCATATAGATACAGTTTACTCCACTTTTGCAATTGCCAGATGATAAAGTCTTTGCAGGATTCGGGTTTACCAAGTATAATAAGCGAACTCGGAGGCGTGCCGGAGCGGACGATCGGGCTTGTCTTGAAAACAAGTATAGTCGCAAGGCTATCAGAGGTTCGAATCCTCTCGCCTCCGCAAACTGCCTTCAGGAGGTGAATAGTATGCCAGAGATAGATGAACAACAATCAAATAATGGAGAAAGTCAACCTTTTCCTTTCAATCAACTTGAAGATCTTTTGAGAAGAGGTGAGAGAATTGACTCCGATACCGGCGGCGATGTACAAATAGAAACTGGAGATAATCCACTGCCTACAGAGAATGCTACACAATAAAAAGGTCTCAACATAGTCAACCACGCACCGAAAGGTTAGAAAAATAGCTATGCAAAATAAATTAGTCTACACTATTATTGGTTTAGCCGCGTTTGTATTCATTATTGGTGGGGTTTTAAATTGGTACAAAAGTCAACGTACGAGTAATCAAAGCAATACCTCTGAAACGGTAACTACAGAATATAATCCAACAATTAATCCTGATGATTTTGTTCCACATATTGACAATAAGTACTTCACCTTAAAACCTGGTACAAAATTTCGATATGAAAATAAGACGGACGAAGAGCGAGAGCAAATTGAAGTAGAAGTTACCAATGAGACACGGCAGGTAATGGGTGTAACGGCTACGATTGTTCGAGATAGAGTATGGTTGAATAACGAGCTAGTAGAAGATACAAGAGATTGGTATGCACAAGATAAAGAAGGTAACGTTTGGTATTTCGGCGAAGACGTTGATAATTATGAGAACGGTAAGCTTAAGGATCATAAAGGAGCTTGGGAAGCAGGAATTGATGGAGCTAAGCCGGGAATCATAATGCCGGCAAATCCGAAACCAAGCGATTCATACCGTCAGGAGTATTACCAAGGTAAAGCCGAAGACATGGGAGATATTGTTGCCACCGATAAGAAGGTTACTGTTGCCTATGGAACATTTGAGAATTGTTTACAAACAAGAGATTGGAACAAAATTGATGAAAATGCAAATGAATACAAGTATTACTGTCCGGACGTTGGTTTTGCGGTACTCGAGGAATCAGTTAGCGGAGGAACAGAAAAAGTTGAATTAATTAGTGTTACTGTCCAATAGTGCATACTTCAACAGTATTATTTCTCATGAAGAGTAAGTCTTAGATAGGCCCTTTGTACCATATCCCACATAACTTATTGTATATAATTTGTCTCTATATTACAAAATTCATAGCATAGTAAACTACGTACGTGCTGAAGCACGAAGCTTTTTAAAAGCTAAAGTCCGTGGCTTTAAGCGCCGTACGTAGTACATGACAATGAATGGTTTTGATATTATATACGACTAAATACTTATTATGACCATCGGCACCGTCAAAGAAATAAAAATCGGTGAAAACAGAGTCGGCTTGACTCCGTCAGGCGTTCATGCTCTCACTCAAAAGAAACACACCGTTCTCATACAAAAAGACGCAGGTGTCGGATCCGGCTTCTCAAATGACGATTACAAAAAGGCGGGTGCAGAAATTGTTGCACAGGCAGGAGCGGTATACAAACGATCCGATATGATCGTAAAAGTAAAAGAACCTCAGCCATCTGAATATCCGTATCTGAGAAAAAACCTCGTTTTGTTTACTTACCTTCATCTCGCTGCCGAAAAACGTTTGACAGAAGTGCTTTTGCAGAAAAAGGTGCATGCAGTCGCCTACGAAACCGTAGAACTCCCCGACCGGTCACTGCCGCTGTTAACTCCGATGAGTGAAGTGGCGGGAAGAATGAGTATCCACATCGGTGCCTATTTCCTGCAAAAACCAAACGGTGGAAAAGGCCAGTTGATTACGAGCGTCCCCGGAACGCTTCCCGCAAAAGTGGTCATTTTAGGAACGGGTGTTGTTTCGACGAACGCGGCAAAAGTGGCTATCGGCATGGGTGCGGATGTCACCATGCTCGGAAGAAATCTTGAACGACTTCGCGAACTCGACGATATATTTGGAGCAACGGTAAAAACGCGCGTGTCCCACCAGCTCATTATTGAAGAAGAAGTCTCAAAAGCTGATCTTGTTATATCCGGTGTCTATATCACGGGCGAGAAAGCACCTCATTTGATAACGAAACAAATGTTGAAACGTATGGAACCCGGTACCGTCATTGTCGACGTGGCAATCGATCAAGGCGGTTCAACAGACACAAGCAAACCAACCACACACGAAAACCCTATATATGAAGTAGACGGGATCATTCATTACTGCGTAACCAATATGCCCGGCGCTGTTCCCCGAACTTCAACTATTGCACTGACAAACGCAACGCTTCCGTATGTAGAAATAATCGCTCAGAACGGACTCGAGGATGCGGCAAAACAATCACTAGAGCTCATGAAAGGGATTAATACGTACAATGGAAAACTCACCTGCAAAGGAGTAGCAAAAGCATTTTCAATGAAATACGTTTCTCCAACTGATTTGGCTTAAGCATGATACAATCAAAACATCATGGTTGATCTGTTTAACAACATCACTTCTTTGGCTAAACGCCGTGGATTTGTTTATCCCGGATCTGAGATTTACGGAGGATTGGCCAATACGTACGATTATGGACCACTCGGTGTGGAACTTTTGAGAAATATAAAAAATCTCTGGTGGGATCACTTTGTGACGAAACGTGAAGACATGCTCGGACTCGATACGAATATTTTGATGAACCCAAAGGTTTGGGAAGCGTCCGGTCATACGGCAAGTTTTACGGATGCTGTCGTTGATTGTAAAGAATGTCAAAACAGAAAACGAGCAGACCATTTGATCGAAGAATATTTCGAGGGGCAAAATAAAGAAATTAAGGTTGAAGGTAAAACTCTCGACGAACTAGATCAGATAATTTCGGAGAACAAGATTCCCTGTCCGGTGTGTGGAAAATTTAACTGGACAAAGGCACGAAAATTTAACCTTCTTTTTGAAACGCATATTGGCATTGTTTCTAAAGACAAGTCACTCGCCTATCTGCGCGGTGAAATCGCACAAGGCATGTTTGTGAATTTTAAAAATATTCTGGATACCATGTCACCCAAACTCCCTTTTGGTTTAGCCCAATCAGGAGCCGCGTTTCGGAATGAAATAACGCCGGGTAAATTCACGTTTCGAACACTGCAATTTAATTTGGCAGAATTTGAATACTTTTTCAATCCAAAAGAAGACCTGCCGGCCGGCCGGCAAGGCTGGGAGAAATTATTTGAGTCCTGGAAAGAAGAGATGTGGAAGTGGTCAACAGACATCTTACACCTAAAACCTGAGAACCTGCGCTGGCGTCCTCACACAGACGAAGAACGCTCACACTATTCAAAACGGACTGAAGATATCGAGTACAAATATCCATTTGGATTTAAGGAGCTGTATGGTCTTGCTTATCGTACTGATTTTGACTTGAAAAACCATATGGAAAAATCGGGCGTTGATTTGCGCTATACCGATCAACAGACGGGAGAAAAATTTATTCCTCACGCCCTTGAACCAACGTTTGGCATGGACCGAACATTACTCGCAATTCTTTTTGATACATATCATGAAGAGCCTGCCCGCAATGCTTCGCAAAGCGATGCAGGCGGGGAAATTGACGGAAAAAAACGAATCGTCCTAAAACTACCCAAACATCTTGCTCCGTATAAAGCGGCAGTTTTCCCACTCGTGAGAAACAAAGAGGAAATTACGAAAAAAGCACGAGAGGTATTTAATTTATTAAAACAGTCCGTCTCAACAGTATGGGATGACCGGGGAAATATCGGTAAGAGATATTTTGCGCAAGATGAAATCGGGACGCCTTTTTGTATTACGATTGATTATGACACACTACAAGATAACACAGTAACCGTACGCGATCGGGACAGTATGAAACAGGAACGGGTAGCGATCGGGACATTAAAAGAATATATCCAACAACATGGCTCATGAACTAGTTTTACCTTTTAAACCATATAAATGTACCCCTCTGACTGATATATGCCCGGAAGATAAATGGGAAGTTCAAGACTGGGAACTACCCAATACTAACTTAAAGGGGGATGCAAAAACATACTTTCAAGTGTGGGAAGATTTGTACGCAGTAAGTTGTCCTGATGGTGCGAACCGCGATCATTTTCCGGGTCAGGAGTCAGTCAGAATACTCAACGAACTAAGCGAGCAAGTTTTTCTCAGAACCGGTTATCCGGCTGAAAGACTACATGCTATATTGGAAGTTAAACATAGGACACAATCATAAAAATCGTTTTCTTTGAACTTCAATAATTGGAAATCATGATCTGCGGTGTCTGTTTGAAAATATCCGAACGGAACTGGCTGGGCTCGGCGGG